>ERZ832317.235-NODE-235-length-82848-cov-39.766768_pt1 | contig 82848 bp, 79 predicted proteins | sample MGYA00519695_ERZ832317 | MGnify/ENA primary metagenome ERZ832317 (study PRJEB31850, sample SAMEA3708726) | human gut metagenome | biome: human gut; feature: human-associated habitat; material: faeces | place: China | collected 2014 ...
ATAGCCGAGCGCCGTGCCGATGATGATGTTGGGGGGATCGCCGCACATGGTGGCAGCGCCGCCGAGGTTCGCGCAAAAGACCTCCGACAGGATCATCGGGACGGGGTCAAAGCACAGGATCTGCGCCAGCTCCAGCGTGACGGTCGCCAGAAACAGCACGACCGTGATGCTGTCGATGAACATGGCCAGAAACGCGGCCATGGCCATGAAGCACACCAGCAGCGGCACGACATGATAGTGCGTGGCTTTGGCCAGCGACAGGCACAGCCAGCGGAAGAACCCGGATTTGCCGAGCCCTTCGACCATGATCATCATGCCGGTGATGAAGAAAATGGTCGACCAGTTGACGCCGGAGCTCGCACTCTCCGAGGCGCCGTACCAGAAGTCGGTGCGGAAGATCGCACCGAGATTCAGCGCGTTTTTGATCGCGTCCCAGCTGTGCATGCAGATGCCGAACACGACCACGAGCACAAGTGCCGCACTGCCGAGCGTGACATACTGGCGCTCGAATTTGTCCATGATGATGAGCGCAAACATGCCGACGAAGATGACGGCGGCGAGGATTTGAGCAGTCATAGGAAAAGACCTTCTTTCTTGCTTCCTGAATGTTGCGGGGAGCGCGGACGCAGGGCAGCGAAGAAAGAAACGATTGCTTTGCGGCGGTGTTTCCCCTGATCGGGAGAGGAATTTTAGCGCGCCCGGCAGCAAAAGTCAAGAGATATTTTGAATATCTGAACGCATTCTTATCAGACTTTTCAATGCTCAATATTACAGGCATTTATAGGCGATGATCGTCGCGCCGCCCTTGCCTTCGTAGCGCTTGATCTGGTACTTGTTCGGGAAGGCTGCCAGCAGCTCCGGCAGCTTGCTGTAGCCGTAGGCACGGACGTTGAAGTCGGGCTTGACGCGCTTGATGTACAGCCCCGAGGAGCTGACGTTGACAAAGCCGTCGGCGTCCTGATACTTCTCGGAGGCGATGTGCAGCAGGTTGTGGATCTCGCGGATGTCGGGCTTTTTCGGCTCCGGTTCGGGTTCGGGGGCCGGTGCCGGCTCCGGCTCGGCGGCCGGTGCGGGCTCGGCGGCGGGCTTTTTCGTGCTGCGGGCGGTCTTTTTCGCCTTGCGCGCTGCGGGCTTTTTGGCGGCGGGCTCGGCCGTGTGCTCGACGGCGGGCTTGTCGTCCGCCTTGGCGAGGTAGTCGATGAGGATGAAGTCATCGCACGCGTTCTTAAATGACTCCGGCGTTGTCGTCACGCCCGCACCGATGATGTACAGCCCCGACTCGCGCAGCCGGATGGCCAGCGGCGTGAAGTCGCTGTCGCTCGACACGAGCACGAGCGCGTCATACATATTCGTGTGCAGCAGGTCCATGGCCCCGATGACCATGGCGATGTCGGTCGTGTTCTTTCCGGTGACGTAGTCAAACTGCTGCTCGGCGCGGATGGCGAGGCGCTTGAGCTCCGGTTCCCAGTTTTTCAGCGAGTCCTTGCGCCAGTTGCCGTAGGCTTTTTTCACAACGATGCGGCCGTAGGTCGACACCTCGTGCAGCACGGCTTCAAGTTTGGTCAGCTGCGTGTTGTCGGCATCGATCAAGACGGCGATTTTCTGAAAGTTTTCCATATATGTTGCTCCTGAGCTGCCGTATGGCAGAGATTTTTTCTTCATTATAGCGTTTTTGCGCGCAAAATGCAACGAAAGCGGGGCGCAGCTCCCGCTTTCGTTGTCTGGTTTATGTGCCTGCGTCGGCGTCTGCCGGACACTGCCGTCCGTTGGGGTCAATATGCGTGTCGCCGGGCAGGAGCATCTGCGAGACCGGCAGGATCGTGTAACCGTCGGCGATGAGCGCCTCAATGATCCCGGCCAGCGCCTCCGGCGTGTGCTCGGCCGCGTTGTGAAACAGCACGATGCTGCCCGGCTGCACGCGTGTGAGCACGCGCGTGGTGATCTCGTCTCCGCTCAGCCCCTTCCAGTCGAGCGAATCCACGTCCCACTGGATGGCGTGCATCCCGAGGGCGTTGATCGCGGAGATCACGGTGTCGTTGTACTCTCCGTAGGGGCAGCGAAACAGCGTCGGCCGCGTGCCGGTGACGGCTTTGATCTTATCGGCGCAGGTGTTGACCTCCGATTCGATCTGCTCGGCGCTGAGCTGCGCCATGTGCGGGTGCGTGCTCGAGTGGTTCATGACCTCGTTGCCCGCGTCTGCGAGCGCCTTGACCGACTCCGGATATTTGTCCACCCACTCGCCGACGACAAAAAACGTCGCGTGTACGTTGTATTTGCCGAGGATGTCGATGAGTGTCTGTGTGTCCTCGTTGCCCCACGCCGCGTCGAACGTCAGGCTCACGACGCGGTCGTCGCGCTGCACACTGTAGATGGGCAGCACGCGCTTGGCGGCGCTCACGCCCACGATCGCGGGACTGTTCACCGCCCAGAACATGAGCGCGATGGCCAGCACCATTGCGCACGCGCTCAGCAGTTTCCGGTGTTTTCTGATGGCTTGGCGTACCTTGTGCATTGCACCACCTCCGGCTTTCTGCCCTCATCCTATGCGCGGGGGAGCGCGGATATGCGCCGGTTTCAGTTTACATAATTCTGATATGGAGACGGCGCTTGACGTGCGGCGGATTTTCCGCTATCATGAGCCGAACGATGAGGTGATGACGATGCAATTTCTCTGCGCGCCGATGGAGGGCGTGACCGGTGACCTGTTCCGGCAGGCGCAGCGGCAGACCTTTCCCGCGGCGGATAGCTACTATACGCCCTTTCTTTCGCCGACGGCGAACCGCACCTTTTCCCCGCGCGAGCTGCGCGAGATCGACCCGGCGCACAATGCGGGCATCCATGTCGTGCCGCAGCTCATGGGGCACTGCGCCGAGGATTTTCTCTGGATGGCGGGGCAGCTTGCCGATATGGGCTACGACGAGGTGAACTTCAACCTCGGCTGCCCGTCGAACACGGTCACGGCAAAGAAAAAAGGCGCGGGCCTGCTCACGGAGCCGGAGCTGCTGCGGCAGTTTTTTGACGACGTGTTTGCCGCCTGCCCGCTGCCGGTCTCAGTCAAGACCCGCCTCGGCAAGACGACGGCGGAAGGGTTTCCCGCGCTGCTGGAGCTCTACAACGACTACCCGATCCGCGAGCTGATCGTGCACCCGCGCGTGCAGGCGGATCAGTATCACGGGCAGCCGGATCTGGAGGCGTTCGCCTATGCGCTCGCGCACAGCCGCGCGCCGGTGTGCTACAACGGCGATCTGTTCGACGCGCCGGCCGTGCACGCGTTTCAGGCGCGGTTTCCGGCGGTGGAGCGCGTCATGCTCGGGCGCGGGCTGGCTGCCAATCCCGGCCTGATCGGTCAGCTGCGCACAGGTGAAGCGCCGACGGCGGCGCAGCTGCAGCTGTTTCACGACCGGCTCTATGCCGCCACGCGCGCGCGCATTCCCGACCGGCGTGCGCTGCTGTTTCGCATGAAGGAGGCGTGGCGCTATCTCGGCTGCAGCTTTGCCGGTGCTGAGCGTCCGCTGCGCCGCATCCGCAAGGCGCAGGATATGACGGAGTATGACAGCGCGGTGCGCCAGCTCTTCGCGTCCTGCCCGGTGCGGGAGGATGCGGGCTACCGCGTCTGAAAATGTGTTTGGCCCCGGCAGCGCAGCTGCCGGGGCCAAACTGTTTCCCAGACTTTGTTTTATGGATGCCAGCTGCTGTTGGGTCGATCGCCGGACTGCGGCTGCCAGCCGTTGGGTGCACGGTCACCCATGCTGCGCGGCAGGCTGCGGTAGAACGCGGCGCGTGACACGGCCATGTACGGCGTGAGCCACAGTGCCCCGATCCCGGCGGTCAGCACCGTCAGCAGTGCCCAGCCGAAAAAGCTCAGATCCAGACAGAATAGATCGCCCTTGCGCCCGTCCATGAGCGCCTTGGAGCGCTCGATGGCCTCGGTCGGCGCGATGGTCGGGTTTTCGGCCATGATGTACGTCGCCATCGAGTAGCGGTATGCGGCGATGATGCCGGGGATGACGAACAGCAGCGACCACGCAAACACCTTGAGCGCGATGAGCAGGTTGAGCACGAAGGCGCTGCCGAAGATGTCGAAGGCGGAAAAGAGATCCTCAAACTGCGCCTGCTCGCCGTCGACGAGCTTCAGGCAGAAGCGGTCGTGCCCGATCGAGATGCTGCCGCGGAGAACAAACTGTCCCATGGCGAGCACGCTGGCGACCGGCACAAGGACGTGCGTGAAGCGGCGCATGGCCTCGGGGTAGTACCGGCTGACGTCTGAGTTCTGGAACGACACAGTGAACGACGACGTGCCGCCGCCGAGCACGGTCGCCAGCAGCGTCACGCCGACGGCCAGCCACCAGAAGTTTTTCAGCGCGCGGCGCGCCATGCTGCGGTAATCGGATGCACAATACATAGAAAACCTCCTTTGTGTCACCAGGGGGTGCGTTCCTGCCCGTGCACGAGGTAGGCGCGCTCGGCCAGCTCCGCGAGCGGGCTGTCGCTGCGGGAGTCGGAGTAAAACTCCGCGATCTGCACATCGGGATACGCTTCGTGCAGGCGGCGCACCTTTTCCGCGCCATGGCAGTTTTCACCGTCGGTCCTGCCGGTGTGCCTGTCCACGCGCGAGGCCAGCAGCCGCACGCCGAGCTTCTGCGCCGGGATGCGCACGAGAAACTCCGGCGAGGCGGAGATGATGATGTCGTCCGGGCGCTGCTGCGCGAGATACCACGCGTTCACGCGCGGGAAGTTTTTTGCCCAGAACGCCTCGAGCTCCGCGTCCACATCCGGCACACGGCGCAAAAAGCCGTACATCCGTTCCTTGACGGCGGTCTTGCTGATCTTGCCGAGCCAGTAGCCCGGCAGCAGCGCGAGCGTGCGCAGCAGCGGCCAAATTACGCCGGGGTGCCGGCGCAGACACCAGCGCACGAATGCCACCGTGCTGTCCACGGGGAAGATGGTCTTGTCCCAGTCGTATACGTTGACTTTTTCCATAGAGCTCCTCTCAGTAGAGCGTGCCGGCCAGCTGCATGTACGCGGCGGCGACGGCCTCGCGGATGAAGTAATTGATGCGCATGGTCTTGAGCGTTGTCTCGGCGGCGATGCCGGCGGGGTCAGCGCCCAGAGAGCGCGCCATACGCTTGGCGCGGTAGAGGTGGTATTCGCTCGTCACGATGCCGACGCCGTCGGCGGGGTCGCCGCCGCGTGCGCGGAGGATGGCAAACGAATTTTCCAGGTTCTCGCGCGTGGTGCGCGAGCGGTCCTCCTGCACGATGCGCGCGCTGTCGATGCCGTGCGCCGTGAGGTAGTCGGCCATGGCTTTGGCCTCCGTGATATCCTCGCCCGGCCCCTGACCGCCGGAGACGATGACCGTGGCGGCGGGGTTCGCGTTCAGATAGGCGAGCGCCGCGTCGAGCCGGTTGCACATCGACAGCGACGGCGTGCTGCCGTTGACGCCCGCGCCGAGCACGATGATCGTGCCGGGGTGCGCGTCGGTGTCCGTGCGCGCGTCGCGCACGACGGGGATCTCAAAGACCGTGAACACGATCAGCCCTGCGCACACGAGCACGCCCAGCACGGTGCGCCCCACGCGGTGCAGCCGCGGGAATAGAAACACCAGCACGGCGACACCCCAGAGCAGATAGCCGAGATAGTCGTGCCCCGGCATGGCAAAGCGCAGCACACAGCCTGCAAGGATGAGCAGGAGCGCGATCAGTGCGGAACATTTTCGTTTCAGTCGCATAATGCCTCCCATGCCTCATAGAGCGCCTCGAGCTGCGTGTTGAGCGTCTGCTTTTGCGCGTCGAGCTCCATGAGCTTCTGATAGTCGGTGGCGTTTGCCTCGCTCTCGGCATCGAGCGCCGCGAGCTGCGCCTCCAGCTTTTCAATGTCGCGCTCCGTGCGCTCGCGCTGACGCGCGGTGTTCGGGGCGCGCTTCGGTTTGGGCTTCTTTTCGCGCTCGACGGCCTTGACCGTCTGCTGCAGCGCGGTCTGGCGCGCGCGGTATTCACGGAATTGCTCATAGGTCCCGCGGTAGTCCGTGATCGTGCCGTTTTCGAGCAGCCAGATGCGGGTGGCAAATTTCTCGATGAAGTACCGGTCGTGCGACACGAACAGCAGCGCCTGCGTGTAGTCGCTCAGCGCGTCCTCGATCCACTCGCGGCTGGCGATGTCGAGGTGGTTGGTCGGCTCGTCGAGGATAAGGAAGTTGATCTCCCGGCGCATGAGCATGCACAGCCGCAGCCGCGAGAGCTCGCCGCCCGAGAGTGCCGACACGGGCTTGAGCACGTCCTCACCGCAAAAGCCATAGGCGGCAAGCTGATCGCGCGCCTCCTGCGGCGTGCACTTGCACTCGTAGAGCATCGTGTCGAGCATGGAGCGCTCCGGCACGGCAAAGCGCACGATCTGCGGCAGGTATGCCGTGCGCACGGACGGCCCGCGCTGCACCCAGCCGGTGTCCGGCGTCTCCTCGTTCATGACGAGGCGCAAAAACGTTGTCTTGCCGGCGCCGTTGTCGCCGATGAGGGCAATGTGCTCGCCGCCGGTCACGGTCAGGTCGAGATCGTGAAAGAGCGTGCGCGCGCCGTAGCGCTTGCCGAGTCCCGCCATGGTCAGCACGTCGTCGCCGCGAAATTCCTGTGCGGTGAAGTGCACATTGAGCTTGCGCGCCTCGGTCGGCCGGGCGGTCGTCTCAAGCTTTTCCATGCGCTTTTCGATGGAAAACGCGCGCTTGTGCAGCTTGTCGTTGCCCATGAACGCCCAGAGGTGCAGCTTTGCCGCCGCCTCCGTGAGCTGCTGGAGCTTGGCCTGATCCTTCTCGTATTTTTTGAGCTGCTCGTCAAAGCGGCGCTGCCGCTCAACGACGTAAAAGCTGTAGTTTCCGCTGTAAAACTCCGCCTGCCCGGACGTGAAGTCGATCGAGCGCTGCACGACGCGGTCGAGAAAATACCGGTCGTGGCTGATGACGAGCACCGTGCCGCGGAAATGCAGCAGGTACGTCTCGAGCCACTCGGTCGCGCGCAGATCGAGGTGGTTGGTCGGCTCGTCGAGCAGGAGGATATCCGTGTCCTCCAGGATGAGCCGCGCGAGGTTCACGCGCGTTTTTTCCCCGCCGGAGAGACTGTCGAACGGCTGTGCGCGCATCGCGGCCGGGATGTCCAGACCGTTGGCAACGCGGTTGCGCTCGTGCTCCATGTCGTACCCGCCGAGGCGGCGGAAGTTTTCCGACAGGCGGTCGTATTCGGCCAGCAGCGCGGGGGAATTGTCGGACGCCATGCGCGCGGTCAGCTCGTTCATGCGCGCCTCCATGTCATAGAGACGCCGGTGCGCCTCACGCAGCACGTCCTCCGTCGTCCAGCCGTCGGGGTAGACCGGGATCTGCGAGATCAGCCCCAGCCGCCGCCCGGAGGCGATGGACACGGTGCCGGCGTCGGGCTGCAGCTCGCCCGAGAGGATGCGGAAAAACGTCGTCTTGCCGCAGCCGTTGCGCCCGAGGATGCCCACACGCTCCCCGGCATTGACGTCAAATGTGATACCTTTTAATATGTCATTGCCCTGCTCAAAGCCCTTGACGAGCCCGCGGACGGATAGATCGATCATGTGTGACTCCTAAGTTACTTGTTCACGGCTGCCTGCAGCACAGTGTTGGCCACGGCGCCTGCGTTCGTCAGACCGCCGCCGGCGTTTTCCACCAGCACGACGAAGGCGTACGGGTGCGCATCGTCGAGCAGAAAGCCCGTGAACCATGCGTGCGATGTGCCGTCGCCGACTTCGGCGGTGCCGGTCTTGGCGCAGAGATTCAGCCCCGGGAAACGGTTCGTGCCGTAGTGCGCCGAGACGTTGTAGTTCATCATGTCGCGCAGCTTGTTGGCGGTCGCGGCGCTGAGCAGATTCGTGCTCGTGCCGCTGGGCGTGTCGAGCAGCAGCGACGGCTCAACGACGCTGCCGCTGTTGGCAATGGCCGAGACGTAGCGCAGCATGGAGTACGGGCAGATGAGGTCCTCATACTGACCGATGCCCGACCAGGCGAGATTCGCGCTGCCGGCCGCGCCCTTGGTGAAGCTGCCGGCCATCGTCGGGATGCCGCTCAGCGACTGGGAATCGAGGAAGCCGAGCTTCTTGGCGTAGCTCTCGATGGTGTCCGCGCCGAGCTCGAGCGAGATCTGCGCGAACGCACAGTTGCAGGAGTTTGCCAGCGCGTCCTCGAAGGTCTGACTGCCGTGCACGCCCGTGCACTTGACGGTCACGCCGCCGACGTCAACGCTGCCCGCGCAGGAGAAGCGGCGGCTGTCGATGTCCTTGATGTTCTCGATTGCGGCGGCGGAAGTGATGAGCTTGTAGATCGAGCCCGGTGTGAACGAGCCGTTGATGCAGCGGTTGATGTATGCGCCGTCCGGCACGTCGCCGTCAACGGCCGGGTCGATGCTCGGCCCGGAGACCATGCACAGCACCTCGCCCGTCTTGTAATTGCTCACGAGCACGGCGCCCTTGCGCCCGGCGAGTGCCTCGTAGGCCGTGACGCACAGGCTCGAATCAAGCGTGAGCGCGACGGTGTGCCCGTCGGTCGCATAGGTGCCGGTGATGGGGTTGTAGCCCGAGAGCTGCTTGGAAAACGCCTTGAGTGCGCCGGTGCCGATGTTGCCGGTGTAGTCGCCTACAGCCTGATAGCAGGCCTTGCGCACGGCGGCGTCCTCGGCGTAGCTGCGCGAGCCGCCGCTGGCGGTCGCGAGCACGACGCCGCTGCGGTCGGTGAGTGTGCCGGTGTTGAGCACGCCGCTGGTGTAGACGCTGCTGTTGGCGGCAAAGGTCGCCCACTCAGCGCCGTGTTCGATGTAGCGCACGATGTACACGCCGATGCCGCCGAGCACCAGCACGGCGACGAGCAGCGCGCTCATGGCGCGGCGTTTGACTTTGTTCATGCCTGCGCCTCCTTTTTGCTGCGCGACGGCAGCCGCACCACGAAGCTTGCGCCGCGCCGGGTGTCGGCCGCCTTGATGTAGGCCAGCAGCATCCAGCACGAGAGCATACTCGACCCGCCCTTGGACACGAACGGGAACGTCACGCCCGTGAACGGCAGAATGTCCAGCACGCCGAACACGTTGAGCGACATCTGCACGAGCATGAGCGTCACGGTGGCGCAGCCGGCGATGACGTAATACGACGAGCGGCCCTGGGCCGCGTTTTTGACGGTGAAGATGGCCAGCGCGATGATGGCCAGCATTGCACACAGCGCCACGATCAGGCCGAGCTCCTCACACAGGACGCCGAAGACCATGTCGGTGTTCGCGGCGAAGATGTTTTTCAGCCAGCCGCAGCCCGCGCCCTGTCCGAACAGACCGCCGGAGGCGGCCGCGCTCAGTGCGCGCGTCTGCTGATAGCCCGCGCCGGAGACGTCCTCCCACACGTGCCCCCAGGTGGCAAAGCGCTGTGCCACGTGCGGCTTGATGCTCAGCACGAGCGTGCCCGCCATGGCGGCGGACGTCACGGCCAGCAGGACGGTGGCGATGCTGCCCGAGCGCATGAAGGCGATGACGAGGAACGTCGCAAAGAAGATGAGCGCCGCGCCGAAGTCGCCCATCAGGGCGAGGCCGCCGACGCAGATGGCGGAAAAGGCGATGAAGAGCAGAATGCTCTTGCTGCGGAACATCCGGTTGAGCGACGTCGCGCCGACATAGATGAACGCGACCTTGATCAGTTCCGACGGCTGCAGGGAGAAGCCCGCGATCGTCAGCCAGTTTTTCGCGCCGAACACCTCGCTTGCGGCAAAGAGGTTCAGCGCCAGCAGCGCCAGCGAGATGATGGCCGCCGGCCAGCGCAGCGCCTTGACATGGCTCAGGTCGCGCAGCCACCAGCCGAGCAGGAAAAACAGCACGATGCCCACGAGGATGAGGATGATCTCCTTGGTGAGGTCATTGGGCGTGCTCGTCGCGCAGACCTCCAGCCCGAGCGAGCAGAGGAAAAACGCGATCGTCTCTACCTCAAAGCCAGAGCGGTCCATCGTGCGCATGAGCACGTAGCAGAACCACTGCGTGAGCACGAGTGCAGTGTAGGCCATCAGGATGCCCAGCAGGTGCGCGCTGTCGGCCGAGGACACGAACTCCAGCGCCAGCAGCAGCTCAAACACCGTCAGAAAAAACAGCGTGCCGCCGGCGGAGACGTTGCGTCCCGCGATCGTGCGGCGCTGCTCCTGCACGGCGCGGCGATCCTCGCTCATGTCGGCGAATTTGAGCATATGCGTCGAGCAGCGGAGAATATCGCCGCTGAAGATCTGCGTCGGCTCCGCGATCTGTTCGCCGTTGAGGAACACGCCGCCGCTGCGGCTCAGGTCGCTGACCGTCCACTCACCGGCGTCGTTGCGCATGAGCACGGCGTGGACGTTGGCCACGTCGGCAAAGGGCAGCGTGATGTCCGCGCTGCGGGCGCGACCGATCAGACACTCCCAGTGCAGCAGGGGATAGACCTTGCCGTCGGGCGTCACGAGATGGCCCCATGTCTCTGGCTCTGCGCGCCCGTAAAACATGGATGCGACGCAGCGGATGAGCACGATGAGTGCGATGACCGGCAGAATAAAATGCGCGGCCTGCGCGGCGTAGACAGTTACGGCAGACACGGCGTCCGCCTCCTTTCCGAAGCTCCCGCGCGGGGAGCAATACACATTTATCTATAGAAACCGATAAAAAATCAAACTATTATACCACGTCAAAAACCCATTGACAACTCCTGCCGGGCATCCTACAATGAGCACATGATGAAACAGACGAAATTTTGGATCCTTTTGTTCGCCGTGCTCGCAATTTTGGGCTGCGGCGCCTTTTTGCTGCTGCGCAGTCATGGGCAGACGGGGCAGACCGCCGTCATCCGCGTCGACGGGGATGTCTATGAGCGTGTCGACCTGCGCGCCGTGACCATACCATATGATATAGAGGTGCAGACCGAATGGGGCAGCAACACCGTGCACGTCGAGCCGGACGGCGTGTCCGTCACGCACGCCGACTGCCCGGATCACCTGTGCGTCAAGCAGGGGAAGATCACGTCCTCCGCCATCCCGATCGCCTGCGTGCCGCACCATCTGACGGTGCAGATCGAGGGGACGCCATGAAGGGGACGAAGCGGTTGGCCGTTCTGGCCATGTTCACCGCCATCGCTCTGACGATCTTCGTCGCCGAGGCGCAGATCCCACCCGTTGTGCCAATCCCCGGCGTGAAGCTCGGCCTTGCCAACATCGTCACGCTCATCGCCATGGCGCTGCTCGGCCGGCGGCAGGCGGGGGAGATCCTGCTCGTGCGCATCGTGCTCGGCAGCGTCTTTACCGGCGGCGTGTCGGCAATGCTCTTCAGCATCGCGGGCGGTGTGCTTGCCTACCTCGTCATGTGCCTGACCATTCGCCGTCTGCCGGAGCGGCTGCTCTGGGTTGTGAGTGTGCTGGCCGCTTTCGGACACAATGCCGGGCAGCTGCTGGTCGCCGTCTGGGTCACGGGGACCCCGTCCATTCTGGTGTATGCGCCCGCGCTCGTCGCGGCGAGCGTGGTCACCGGCGCGTTCACCGGCGTGGCCGCCGTGTATCTTGTGCGTGCGCTGCGCAAAACGGGGCATTTCCCGCAGACGTGAGACGGAACTGTCGCTGTTTTGTAACATTTTGAGGTGGCAGGTTCTTAAAATATTCTGAAAATTGAAAGCCGCAGTTTTTTAAAAACTGCGGCTTTGTTGTGCAGAATCTACAAAAAATGCGCAAAAACTATGGTAATCTACATCAAAAAGCGGATCGAAAAGATTTCGTAAATGTTAAATCTGTTTTAAGTATTGACTTCCGGACGCGGGCGCGCTATAATGCATCCGCAATTGGAAGATGGGAAGATTTAGGTTGGCATTTGCCGGTTACAAAGCCTCATTCTTCCCGGATCCATATGCCCATCGATACATAGAAACCCAGATGAACATACATCGTCAGACCCTTTTGATGCTTATGAATACGATCAACAAATTTGAACAACCGAATACGGAGCAGGCGGATCGCCGCTGCGCGTTTTCGCGCTCGTTCACGCGGATGTTCGATCGCCTGTGCGCCTTTCTGGACGAGCGCATCGGCGGCGCGTCGGAGCTGATCGATGCCTGTCAGAGTGTGGCGGATCGCTTCTGGCACAGCAAGCTGTACTTCCCGGTTTGCTTTCTGATGCTCGCCGTGTTCATGGCGGTGGGGCAGCCGGTCATCGGCGGCGTGCTGGTCATGTCCACGCTCATTTTCCTGCTGCTGTTTTGTGACGATCTGCTGAGCATCCTCTTCCCGGTTGTGCTGCTGGCCATGGTGGGCACGGAGTTTTATGACGAGCTCTACAGTCTGCTGCGCTTCTGGTGGATCGGGCTGCTGGCTGCGGCGGCGCTGCTCGTGCACATCGGGGCCTATGCCCGCGCACCGCGCAACGGCGGCTGCATGCACGGTCTGGTGGCCGTGTCGGTCGCGACGCTGCTCGGCGGCCTTGGCTTTATCTCCCGCGAGGAGTATTTCTCGCCCACCGCGCTGTACTATTCGCTTGGTCTCGGCGTCGTGATGCTGCTGATCTACCTGCTGCTGCGCAGCGAGGCCGATCGCCCGCGCGACTACGATATCGCCGAGCGCATGCTCCAGATCCTCTATGCCGGCGGCCTGTTCACGGGCTTTGTGGTCACGCTGTTTTACGTGCGCAATTTCCACGAGTTCGTGCAGAGCTTTGCCACGCTTTATTTTGAGTACCGCAACTTCAGCGCCACGATGCTGCTGGTCTCGATCCCCGCTGCGGCGTTTTTTGCCGCGCGTGATCCGCGCCATTTCGTGTCGGTCGCGTTCATGTACCTCATGATGCTCATGACCGGCTCGCGCAGCGGCCTGATCTTCGGCACGGTGATGCTGCTGCTGTGCCTTGCCTTTGTGTACTACTGCAATCCGGAGCGCCGCGCGGTCTACCGCCGCGTCGGGCTTATCAGCCTGATCCCGGTGATCGCGCTGCTCATTGCGATCGTGCCGCGGCTGTTTGCCTCGCGCATGGTCGACGGCACGCTCATCTCCCCGGATGACAGCCGCTATACGTTCTTTATCCAGGGCCTGCTGGATTTTGTGAAGAATCCGCTCTTCGGCTGCGGCCTCGGATCGATGCACAATGCGCCGATCTTCCTCGGCGTGGAGGGCAGCATCGTCTGGTACCACAACCTCATCGCGCAGATCCTCGGCAGCATGGGTCTGGTCGGCGCGGTCGGCTACAGCTGGCTGTTTTATGACCGCGTGCGTCTGCTCTGGCGCAAGCGCAGCCGCACGACGATGGCCTTCGCGCTGTCCTACTTTGCCATGCTGCTCATCTCCATGACGAATCCGGGCATGTTCTGCCCGATGCCGAATGCGCTGCTCATGGTGGCCATGTTTGTGGTCATCGAGCGGCAGCCCGATACCGCTGCGGTGCCGGCCAAGGTCGGCTCCGCGAGAGCCACGGAAAGGAGATCCTACTGATGAAACGTTTCCAGCTTCTCACCACTGCGATTTTTCTGTTCTGCACGCTGCTGATCGCCGGCTGCACCGGCCGCGGCGTCGAGGCCCAGACGACGCCCGCCCCGGAGGCGACGCCGACTGCAACGACGAATATTCAGGCCGGCATCCAGACCGGTGACAACGAGGTCAATAAGATCCTCGCCGGCACGTGGGCGTTTGAGCGCACGGACGCCGAGAAAAAGGCGGGCGACGACTCCGTCAAGCAGCTGCTGCCCGAAGCGGACACCGGTGCGAAAACGGCCACCGAGATCAAAGAGCCCGGCACGATCCGTGAGCTGATGTTCCGCGTCAACGGTACGGGCAGCTACACGGATGCTGACGGCGCGGCACAGGCGTTTGAGTTTGCGCTCAACGGCGATAACCTGACGCTCGCGCTTGAAAACGGAACGGTGCAGATGTTCCGCTGCACGCTCGAAAACGGTCTCATGTACCTCACGCCGATGAGCAACAATGGCGCGTATCAGGCCTTCACCGACGTGTTCCGCCAGACGCAGAGCACTGCGGATGCGTCCGCAAACTGAATCCGCTTACAGCCTTCGGCCGGACGCAGCTGCGTCCGGCCGAATTTCTTTTTTCGCGATTTCAGAAAAATTTCAGGATTTTCCCCGCGACCTGTGCTATAATCAGGCGCATCCCCAACGGGAAAGGAGATCCCATATGTCCCGAAAGAAAAGAAAGCGCGGCCGCGGCCGCGTTCTGATCCTCGTGGTGCTGCTGGCGCTGATCGTGTTCGGCGTGTTCGCGCGCGGCATCTTCACGAGCGGCAAGACTACCACCGAGCATGCGCAGCGCGAGCTGCACACCTACGCCGAGCAGCATGAGACCTCGCTCGCCGATTACCCGGATGCGCTCGTGCAGCTGTACGCCCGCAACCCGGACGCGCGCGATTTCGTGCGCGACTACCCGAAGAAGAAGGATCTCACCCCGACGATCGACCTCAGCAATCTCTCCGGGTCAAAGGCTGTGCCGCTGCTGCTGCAGTGGGACGAGCGCTGGGGCTACCGCGAATACAACGAGAGCATCATCGGCCTTGCCGGCTGCGGACCGACGTGCCTGTCGATGGCGACGATCTATCTTACCGGTGACACGACGAAGGATCCGCTCTGGATGTGCCGGTTTGCCGAGCAGAATCAGTTCAACGTCCCCGGCAGCGGCAGCAAGTGGGCGCTCATCTCCGAGGGCGGGCGGATGCTCGGCCTTGACGTGACGCAGATCCCGCTGGACAAGGACCGTATCTACCGCAATCTGGATGTCGGCAACCCGATCATCGTGGTCGTCGGCCCGGGCGATTTTACGACTGACGGGCATTTTCTCGTCCTGACCGGGCACAGCGGCGACAAGATCACGCTCAACGACCCGAACAGTCCGACGAACTCGGCCAAGAGCTGGGACTACGACACGCTCGCCGGGCAGATCCAGGCGCTCTGGGTGCTGCGCCGCGCGGGATGATGTGCGCGGGCGGCAGTGAAAAAGAATACCGGCATACAAAAGTCCTGACAGGGTCAGGACTTTTGCGCGTTTGTGGGCTTGCGGTGTGTGCGCGGTTGGGCGTATAATAGCGGTATCTGAGATATTACCATGAAATGAGGGTTGCAGGATGGAATACCGTCTGGAGCATGATACGATGGGGGAGGTGCGTGTGCCTGCCGACCGTTACTGGGGCGCGCAGACGCAGCGCAGCTTTGAAAATTTCCGCATCGGCACCGAGAAGATGCCGCCGGAGGTTATCCGCGCGTTCGCGGTCGTGAAGCTTGCCGCCGCGCGTGCGAATGCGCAGCTTGGCGTGCTCGATGCGCGCCGTGCCGGCGCGATCGAGACCGCCTGCCACGAGATCCTTGACGGCTCGCTCGACGGCAACTTCCCGCTCGCCGTCTGGCAGACCGGCAGCGGCACGCAGACGAACATGAACGTCAATGAGGTCATCGCCCACCGCGCCAACGCGCTGCTGGGTGAAAACCTCGTGCATCCGAACGATCACGTCAACTGCTCGCAGAGCTCGAACGACACCTTCCCGACGGCAATGCACGTGGCTGCGCGCGTCGCGCTTGAGGAGCAGGTGCTGCCGGCGGTCGACCGCTTGCTGGCGACGCTCGAGCGCCTGAGCGCGGAGTACCGCGACGTGGTGAAGATCGGCCGTACGCATCTGCAGGACGCCGTGCCGCTCACGCTCGGTCAGGAGATCAGCGGCTGGTGCGCCATGCTCGACCATGACCGCGTCATGCTCACGCAGGCGTGCGGCGCGCTGCGCGAGCTCGCCCTCGGCGGCACGGCCGTCGGCACGGGGCTCAACGCACCGGCGGCGTTCGGCGATCTGGCGGCGGCGGAGATCTCCGCCCTGCTCGGCTACAGCTTCGAGTCTGCGCCGAACAAATTCCATGCGCTCACGAGCAAGGATCAGATGGTGTTTGCCCACGGCGCGCTCAAGGCGCTGGCAGCCGATCTGATGAAGATCGCAAACGATGTGCGCTGGCTCGCGTCCGGACCGCGCTGCGGCATCGGGGAGCTCATCATCCCGGCCAACGAGCCCGGCTCGTCGATCATGCCCGGCAAGGTCAACCCCACGCAGTGCGAGGCCGTCACGATGGTGGCCGTGCAGGTCATGGGCAACGACACGGCCATCGGCTTTGCCGCCTCGCAGGGCAACTTCCAGCTCAATGTGTTCCTGCCCGTGACGATCTACAACTTCCTGCAGTCAGCGCGGCTGCTTGCCGACGTCATGGATTCGTTTGAGACCAACTGCGTGCGCGGCATCCGCCCGAATTATGATGCCATTCAGGCGCATCTGGACGCCTCGCTCATGCTCGTCACGGCGCTCAACCCGCACATCGGTTATGAAAACGCGGCAAGGATCGCAAAGCATGCCCACGCCACCGGGCAGACGCTCAAGGCCGCGGCGGTGGAGCTTGGCCTGCTCACGGCCGAGGAATTTGACGCGTGGGTGCGCCCTGAGGATATGGTGCACCCGAAACAGGAGGACTGACCATGGATTACGCAAAAGAATCGCTCCGGCTGCACGAGCAGTGGGGCGGCAAGATCGAAGTCAACACCCGCGTGCCGGTCTCGACGAAGGACGACCTGTCGCTCGCGTATACGCCCGGCGTGGCGCAGCCGTGTCTGGAGATCCGGCGCGACCCGGATAAGAGCTATACGCTCACGCGCCGGCACAATCTCTGCGCCGTCATCACGGACGGCTCGGCCGTGCTCGGTCTGGGCGACATCGGACCCGAGGCGGGGATGCCCGTCATGGAGGGCAAGTGCGTGCTGTTCAAGGCGTTTGCGGATGTGGACGCCTTCCCGCTGTGCATCCGCACGCAGGATGTGGATGAATTCGTGCGCACGGTGTACCTGCTCTCCGGCAGCTTCGGCGGCATCAATCTGGAGGACATCGCGGCGCCGCGCTGCTTTGAGATCGAGCGTAAGCTCAAGGAGCTGTGCGACATACCGATCTTCCACGACGATCAGCACGGCACGGCGATCATCACCCTTGCAGGGCTGACGAATGCGCTGCGCGTGGTCGGAAAGCGGCTGGAGGACGTGAAGATCGTCGTCTCCGGCGCAGGCGCGGCGGCGATCTCCATCAGTAAGCTGCTGCTGCGCGCCGGTGCGCGCGATGTGACGCTCTGCGATCGAAAGGGCGCGATCTATGCCGGCCGTGCCGAGAACATGAACTGGATCAAGACCGAGATGGCCGAGGTCACGAATCTCCGCCGTCAGGCGGGGACGCTGGCGGATGTCGTCCGGGATGCGGACGTGTTCATCGGCGTGTCGCAGCCCGGTCTGCTGACGGGCGACATGGTGCGCACCATGCACCGCGACGCCATCGTTTTTGCCTGCGCAAACCCCACGCCGGAGATCTTCCCCGAAGAGGCCAAGGCCGCGGGCGCGGCCGTCGTCAGCACCGGCCGCAGCGACTATCCGAACCAGATCAACAATGTGCTGGCCTTCCCGGGCATCTTCCGCGGCGCGTTCGACGTGCGCGCATCCGACATCAACGAGCCCATGAAGCTCGCCGCCGCGCACGCGCTCGCAGCGCTCATCACGCCCGAGGAGCTGAGCGCCGACTACATCATTCCCAAGGCATTTGACCCGCGCGTCGGTCCGGCTGTGGCCGCGGCGGTGGCGCAGGCCGCCCGTGAGAGTGGCGTGGCGCGCATCTGAATCTGAATTTTTCCCCTGCAAAGGAGACACCCTATGGATTCCTACGAAAAATCCCTGCAGACGCTTGAGCTGCCGTCCGTGCTGGCGCTGCTGGCGGCGCAAGCTGTGAGCGAGACGGCGCGTGCCAACGCCATGGCACTGCGGCCGAGCGGCGACCGCGCCGTGGTGGAGACCCGCCTCGGCGAGACGAGTGCCGCCGCCGGCATGATGGTCGTCAAGGGCAGCCCGTCGTTTTCCGGCGTGAAGGATGTGCGCGCGGCATTGCAGCGCGCGGACATGGGCGGCGCACTCAACACGCGCGAGCTGCTGGACATCGCCGGCGTGCTGCAGGCGGCGCGCGCCGTGCGCGGCTACGGCACGGGCGACCGGCAGGACAAGACGTGCATCGACTACCTCTTCAGCGCGCTGCAGGCGAACCGCTATCTGGAGGAGAAGATCTTCACCTCCATCACCGGCGAGGACGAGATCGCCGACAGCGCCTCGAGCGAGCTTGCGTCCATCCGCCGCCTGATCCGCGCGGCGAGTGCGCGCGTGCACGATGCGCTGCAAAAGATCATCTCCTCGCCGAGCTATGCCAAGGCGCTGCAGGAGCCGATCATCACCACGCGCTCCGAGCGCTACGTTGTGCCGGTCAAGGCCGAGCACAAGGGCGCCGTGCCCGGGCTCGTGCACGATGTGTCGGCCTCCGGTGCGACGCTGTTCATCGAGCCGATGGCCGCCGTGAAGGCGAACAACGAGCTGCGCGAGCTGCGTGCGCGCGAAAAGACCGAGATCGAGCGCATCCTTGCCGAGCTCTCGGCGGAGTGCGCGGCGCACCGTGAGGACATCTCGAGCGACTTTGACGTGCTCGTGCGCCTCGACCTCATCTTTGCCAAGGCAAAGCTTGCCTACCAGCTCGATGCCGTCGCGCCTGCGCTCACGGACAAGCAGCTCCTGCTGCACCGCGCGCGCCATCCGCTGCTGCCGAAGGATACCGCCGTGCCGATCGACGTGACGCTCGGCGGCGAATTTGACACGCTCGTCATCACCGGCCCGAACACCGGCGGCAAGACCGTCACGCTCAAGACCATCGGTCTGCTCTCGGCAATGACGCAGTGCGGCCTGCACATCCCATGTGCCGATGGCAGCACCATGCCCGTGTTCGACGAGATCATGGCCGACATCGGCGACGAGCAGAGCATCGAGCAGTCGCTGTCCACGTTCTCGGCGCACATGACCAACACCGTGCGTATGCTGCAGGCGTGCGACGAGCGCTCGCTGCTGCTCTTTGACGAGCTCGGCGCGGGCACAGACCCGACCGAGGGCGCGGCGCTGGCCATCGCCATCATCGAGCACGCGCGCAGATGCGGCGCGCTCATCGCCGCCACGACGCACTATACCGAGCTCAAGGTCTACGCCACGACGCAGCCCGGCGTCATGAACGCCTCGTGCGAGTTTGACGTGGACTCCCTGCGCCCGACGTACCACCTGCTGATCGGCATCCCCGGAAAATCCAACGCATTCGCCATCTCCGAGCGGCTGGGTCTGCCGGAGGAGATCATCAGCGACGCCCGCAGCCGCGTGAGCACCGAGAGCGCGAGCATGGAGGCCACCATCGAAAAGCTCGAGCAGGTGCGCCAGCTCATGGAGCGCGACCGCGCCGAGGCAGCCCGTCAGCTGCGCGCCGCGGAGGATGACCGCCGCAAGGCCGAGCGCATGAAGGCGGAGCTGTCCGTGCGGCTGGAAAAGGCGGACGAGAAGGCGCGCCGCGACGCCGAGCGCATCATCGGCGATGCACGCCGGACGGCGGACGAGGTGATGCGCGAGCTGGACGCGCTGCGCAAGATGGAGAAAACGGACACCGACCACCACCGCGCTAACGACGCCCGCGCCGCGCTGCGCCGCAAGCTCAATGCCGCCGAGGACGCAGCCGCCGCAGCGGCGCATCCGCAGATACAGGAAAAAAAGGTCTCTGCGCGCCCGGTGCGCGTTGGCGACACCGTGCAGCTGCGCAAAATGGGCGACATCAAGGCGACCGTCACGGCCGTCTCCGCCGACCGGACGCTGAGCCTGCGCGCGGGCATCATGAACGTGACCGCCAAGGAGCAGGACGTCTATCTGCTTGAAAACGAGAAGCCGGAGGCGGAGAAGTTTGCCGCCGCGCACGCAGCGAGCCTGCGCAGCGTGTCTGCCGAGTCCGAGATCGACCTGCGCGGCATGGACAGCATGGAGGCCGTCGCCGCGACCGAGCGCTTCCTCGATAACGCCGTCATGGCCAAGCTCGAGAAGGTCACGATCATCCACGGCAAGGGCACCGGCGCGCTGCGTGCCGCCGTGCAGCAGTCGCTGCGCAGGAACAAGGCCGTCAAGTCCTTCCGCCTTGGGCGCTATGGCGAGGGCGAGAGCGGCGTGACCGTTGTCGAACTGAAATAAAAGCGGAAAAATACGGCGAAAAAACGCTGTGCAAAGCAACGAAAAACCGAAAACCGGTTGACGATGCAGGGTGTTTTTGATAAGATAAAACAAGCATAATTGTGCATAAGGAGTGGAGATAAATGATCACGAAAGAAGCAGTCATCAACAACCAGGTGGGACTCCATGCACGGCCCGCGACTTTCTTCATCCAGAAGGCGAATGAGTTCAAGAGCAGCATCTGGATCGAAAAAGACGAGAGACGCGTCAACGCCAAGAGCCTTCTCGGTGTTTTGTCGCTCGGCATCGTCAAGGGCACGACGGTCACCCTCGTGGCAGACGGCGCAGACGAGCAGGAGGCGATCGACACCCTGACGGCGCTGATCAATTCCGATTTCTCCGAGTGAACCCGACAACATGAAACCGAAACAGGGGCGTGTCTACAGCACGCCCCTGTTTTCCTGACCGCAGATTTTTCGGCACAGCAGGAGAACGCTATGGAAAAACTCCGACCCGAACAGCTGCGCGAAAAGGCCAATATGCTCCCGCTGCTGCCGGGCGTGTACATCATGCTCGACGAGCACGGCGAGGTAATCTACATCGGCAAGGCAAAAGCGCTCAAAAACCGCGTCACGAGCTATTTTCGCGGCGAGCACCTGCCGAAGGTGGCGGCCATGGTCGCGCACGTTGCGGATTTCAATGTCATTGTCGTGCAGTCCGAGTTTGAGGCGCTCGTGCTCGAAAACTCGCTCATCAAGCTGCACAAGCCAAAATACAATATCCTGCTCAAGGACGACAAGGGTTATCCCTTTGTGCGTCTGGATGTGACGCAGCCGTACCCGACGTTTTCGCTCGTCAACCGCACGGAAAAGGACGGCGCGAAATACTTCGGCCCCTACGGCGGACGGAGCATGACGGCGGAGATCATCGATACCGTCTGCAAAACGCTGCGCCTGCCGACGTGCACGCGCCGTTTCCCGCGCGATATCGGGCGTGCCCGCCCGTGCCTGAATTACCACATGGGCACCTGCGCAGGCTATTGCCTGAAGGACGTCACACGTGCGCAGTATCTGCAGGCCATCCGCGAGGCGGAGATGATCCTCGACGGGCGCACGGCGGAGCTGACTGCCGAGCTGACCGAGCAGATGCAGGCCGCGGCCGAGGCGCTGCGGTTTGAATATGCGGCGTCGCTGCGCGACCGGCTGCGCGCCATCGAGGGGCTGAAAAACCACCAGCGCGTTATCGCCACGGCCTACGCCGACACGGACGCCGTCGGCTTTGCGCGCGGGGCGAAGTGCTGCTTCACCGTGCTGCACTTTACCGACGGCAGCCTCACGGACAAGGACAAATCTTTCCTTGAAGAGCCGATGGAGCCCGACGGCGAGGCGCTCGCCGCGCTCGTGCAGCAGTATTACGAGAGCCGCGGCGCGTATCCGCGGCAGGTGCTGCTGCCGTGCCCGCTCGAGGGGCAGGATGCGCTCGAGCGGCTGCTCACCGAGGCGGCGGGGCACAAGGTCACGCTCGCCGTGCCGCAGCGCGGCGACAAGTGCCGCCTGACGGAGATGGCGGACAAAAACGCGCGCGAGGAGATCCTCATCGCAACGACCAAGGCGCAGCGCAGCCTCAAAACGCTCGAATGGCTGCAGCGCGCGCTCGAGCTTGACGCGCCGCCCGAGCGCATCGAGGCGTTCGACATCTCCAACCTCGGCGACAGCGGCATCGTCGCCGGCATGACCGTGTTTCAGCACGGCCGGCCGCGAAAATCCGACTACCGGAAGTTCCGCATCCGCACGACAGACGGGCAGAACGACTACGGCGCCATGCACGAAGCGCTCACGCGCCGCTTTCAGCACTATCTCGACGGTGATCCGGGCTTTTGCCCGCTGCCGGATCTGCTGCTGATCGACGGCGGCGCGGAGCACGCGAGCGTTGCGCAGGCGGTGCTCGACGGCTTCGGTCTGTCCGTGCCGGTGTTCGGCATGGTCAAGGACGACCGCCACCGCACGCGCGCGCTCATCACGCCCGGCGGGCACGAGATCGGCATCGCCGCAAATCCCGCGGTCTTTTCCTTCATCGGCACGATCCAGGAGGAGACGCACCGGTTTTCCATCGACTATCAGCGCCGGCTGCGGCGCGAGAGCCTTGCGTCCGAGCTCGATCAGATCCCCGGCGTGGGCGAGAAGCGGCGCAACGCGCTGCTGCGCGAATTCCGCAGCGTCAAGGCCATCCGCGCGGCCTCGTATGAGGCACTGTGCGCGGCCGTTCCGGCGGGCATCGCCCGCGCGGTCTACGATCACTATCACCCGAAAGGAGAATCGCCATGCGTGTGATCACAGGTACGGCGCGCGGCCGTAAGCTGCGTGAGCCGGAGGGGATGGCTTCCCGTCCCACGACCGATAATGTCAAGGAGTCCATGTTCAACCTCATCCAGTTCGACATCGAGGGACGGCGCGTGCTCGACCTCTTTGCCGGCACCGGTCAGCTCGGCATTGAGGCGCTCAGCCGCGGTGCACGCAGCGCCGTGTTCGTCGATGAGAGCCGCGCGGCCGTGCAGCTCGTGCGCACCAACCTCGCGCACTGCCGCCTGCAGGGCGACGTCGTGCAGGGGGAGGCGCTCGGCTACCTGCGCACGTGCGGAAAATTCGACCTGATCTTTCTCGATCCGCCGTATGATACGGGATTACTTGACAAAGCACTTGCAAATGTTGTACAGTTTGATATATTAGCTGAGGGCGGCATCATCGTGTGTGAAAGCCGCCGTGAAAAGGAGCTCCCGCAGCTCCCTCGGCCATATTATCTGCTTACGGAGCGCAGCTACGGCAAGATCAAGCTCACGCTCTACGGAAAGGGAACCCACGCATGAAAACAGCGATTTACCCCGGCAGCTTTGACCCCATCACCCTCGGTCACCTGAACATCATCCGCCGCGCATCCACGATTTTCGACCGCGTCGTCGTGTGCATCATGCCCAACGCCGGGAAACTGCACCCCATGTTTACGCGCGAGGAGCGGGTGGCGCTGGCGCACCGCGTCATCGGCCGCTTCCCGAATGTGGCGGTGGACACGTTTGACGGCCTGCTCGCCGAGTATGCCAAGACTTTCCCGGAGGGCGCGGTGATCGTCAAGGGCCTGCGCGCCAATACGGATTTTGAAAACGAATTCCAGATGGCGCTCATCAATAAGAAGATCAATCCGGAGCTCGACACCATGTTCCTGACGGCCAGCCAGAAGTACACGTTTCTCAGCTCGTCGGTCGTCAAGGAGCTTGCCGGTTACGGTGCGGATCTGACACCGTTTGTACCGTGTGAGATCATCGAGGACGTGCGTGCGCGCGCCATGCGCAGCGAATGATCGGATCCGGGAAGTTTTGACCGGCTCTGCCGGAAACACGCTTTGGGAGGAAACAAAATGGACAACGAAGTCATGGAACTGATTGACCAGCTTTATACCATGGTGTCGGAGGCATGGGGCGTGCCGCTCGGCAACGAAAAGTGCATCGTCGAGCGCGACCAGGTTCTCGAGATCCTCGATGAGATCAAGACCGCCATGCCGGTCGAGCTTTCCGAGGCGAAGCGTCTGGTCTCCGCCCGCGACGAATTCATCAACAACGCCAAACGCGAGGCCGAGGGCATCCGCAATCAGGCAGAGGAGCGCGCCCGCGCGCTCGTGAACGATCAGGAGATCGTGCGCATTGCCAAGGCGCGCAGCAACGAGATGCTTGCCTCCACGCAGGCCAAGGCCGAAGCACTGCGTCAGGCCTCGAGCCAGTTTTGCGTGGATGCGCTGCGCCGCACGGAGGAGGCGATCTCCGCCGCGCTCGGCAGCGTGCAGCAGGCACACGCCGCGTTTCAGGGCGTCGCCGGCAGCACGGCCGCGCCCGCAGCGCCCGCTGCAGCACCCGCCGCGCGTCAGCCCGAGATCCACTTCGAGGACGATGCGCCGCTGGATGAGGAAGTCAACTGACTGCCGCTTAACCGCACACCTGAACCGCCGCCGGAGCATCCGGCGGCGGTTTTGCGTTTTGCCGAAATTTTTTCCCACACAATGCGCTCCCGGTGTTCCCGGCGGGCGCTTTTTCCCGGTTTGGCGGCATATCTTGTGCCGCCATTTCCTTTTTTCGGCGTGAAACGCAAAGCCTTGTGACCGGGAAAACAACGGTCGAATCGCCAGAAATGTCGGAAATTGCAAGAAATGGACGGGAATTTCTCCTTGCAATTTTTCCGTCTTGCCACTATAATGAGGATACCGTGTGGGGCGAAGTGGTTTAAAAGGGCACAAAACCCCACGCAAGAGGTGCGTAGGTGCACGATTCCGGAGAAGGGGGGATGCAGCATGACCGGTATCTATCAGCACACGCTGGACGCCAAAGGCCGTCTGTTCATCCCGGCCAAGCTCCGTGAAGAACTCGGCGAAACGTTTTATGTGACGATCTCGCCCGAGAAGTGCCTGTCTGCTTACAGCCAGGAAAACTGGGACGACGTCGCCCGCAGGGTGGCGGCCATGACCAACGTGCAGCAGCGCAAGATGCGCCCGCTGTTCGCGTATGCCGCGCGCTGTGAGCTGGACGGGCAGGGGCGTATTCTCCTGCCGCAGCACCTGCGTGAATTTGCGGGTCTCACCAAGAGCGTCACCGTGGTCGGCAGCAACAACCACGCGGAGTTCTGGGACAGCGCGCGCTGGGACGAGATCTGCCCGCTTGAGGCGCTGCCGGAGAACATCGCCGCCGTGATGGAGGAATTGGATTTCTGATGGACGCCCTGCATGTCTCCGTGCTGCTGCACGAGTGTATTGATAATCTGAATATCCGGCCGGACGGCATCTATGTCGACGGTACGCTCGGCATGGGCGGCCACTCCGAGCAGATCGCCGCGCGCCTCACGACCGGAAAGCTCATCGGCATTGACCGCGATGAGACGGCCATCGAGCGCGCCGGTGCGCGTCTGGCGCCGTTTGGAGACCGTGTGCAGCTCGTGCACGGCAACTTCCGCGACGCGGCCGCCATTCTTGACCGCCTCGGCATCGACGCCGTGGACGGCATGCTCTTTGACCTCGGTGTCTCCTCGCCGCAGCTCGACGAGTCGGAGCGCGGCTTTTCCTACATGCACGACGCGCCGCTCGATATGCGCATGGACGCGACCGAGGGGCTGAGCGCATGGAACGTTGTCAACGAGTGGCCGGAGGGTGAACTCAAGCGCATTTTGTATGAATACGGCGAGGAGCGCTATGCACCTCGCATCGCCGGGGCGATCGTTCGCGCCCGGGCGCAGCAGCCGATCGCGACCACGATGGAACTGGTCGATGTGATCCGCTCGGCCATGCCGGGCGCGGCGCTGCGCGAAAAGCAGCATCCCGCCAAGCGCAGCTTTCAGGCGATCCGCATCGCCGTGAACGATGAGCTGGCGGCGGTGCGCGAGATGATGGACACCGCACCCGATAAGCTCCGCACCGGCGGGCGGCTGTGCGTCATCAGCTTCCATTCCCTCGAGGACCGGATCGTCAAGGCCGGCATCGCCCGGCGGGAGCATGGCTGCACCTGCCCGCGCGAGGCGCCGGTATGCACCTGCGGCTTTGTGCAGACGCTGCGCAGCGTCTCCCGCAAGCCGATCCTGCCCGGTGAGGAGGAACTCGCATCCAACCCCCGCGCCCGCAGCGCGAAACTTCGTGTCGCGGAGCGTGTCTGAGAAAGGAATCCGTCATGGCATCTCCCGCTTCGAGAAAACGGAATACAGCGCGCATGGACGGCAATGCGGCGTATGACCTGCGCAGCACGGCTGCGGAGGAGTACCTGTACAGTACCGCTCCGGTAGATCTGCCGCATGCACCCCGGCCGACGGAGACCGTCGTCCCGGAGTCCGCACCGAGGCCCAAGCAGGCGATCGCCCCGATGGCGGTGCTCGGCTTTGCCATTGCCGCCGTGCTGATCGTTTTTTCGCTCGTCGCGCGCGTGCAGCTCTCGCAGGCGTCGGCGCAGGTGTCGGCGCTGGAGGATCAGTATGCCCAGCTGCAGGAGCAGCAGACGCGTCTGCGCATCGACTATGAGAGCGCGTTCAACCTCACGGAGATCGAGGACTACGCCATCCATGAGCTCGGTATGCAAAAGCCGCGCAGCGATCAGCTCTACTACATCAGCAGCAGCGACGCCGCGGATACGGCGGTGGTTCTGGACCAGACCGCGGCAGAGCCGCTGAGCCTCGCTGACCGTTTCGGCGATTTCCTCACCTCCATTGTGGAATATTTTCGATGAGCCAGCCTGTATGATAGTACCATCCCCGCAGAAACAAGGAGACAGACATGGCGAATGAAACTTCCGGGCGCCGGGATAACCGCGTGCCCTTTCGAGCAAGTACCAAAACACCGAATATCATGATGCTCCGCCGCACACGCCTGCTTTTGATTGTGTGCGGCATCCTTGCATTTGCTGTCCTTGGTATCAAGCTGTTCAGCGTCATGATCATACACCATGACGAGTATGAAAAAATGGCAATCGACCAGCAGGTACGCGAGACGGAGATCACGGCCTCGCGCGGCGCGATCTATGACACGAACGGCAAGATCCTGGCCATGAACGCCTCGGTCGACACGATCTTCATCAGCCCGGCCGAGATCGCAAAGAACAACGAGGACCCGCAGCTGATCGCACGCGAACTTTCTGAGATTCTCGACGTCGATTATGATAAGATCCTGAGCATGACGAAAAATACCGACCGCTGGTATGAGGTCGTCAAGCGCAAGGTCGAGCCGGACGTGTCGGAAAAGGTGCGCGCGTTCAAAAAAGAGAAAAAGCTCATCGGCGTCAAGATCGAGCCGGACACCAAGCGCTACTATCCCTATGGCAGCCTGGCCGCGCACGTCATCGGCTTCGTCGGGCAGGACAACGAGGGACGCTACGGTCTCGAGCAGCGCTATGACAGCTACCTCACCGGCAGCACCGGCCGCATCATCCGCGCAACGGACAACCGCGGCACGGATATGCTCTTTGTCAACTACGAGGATTATTACGACGAGACGAAGGGCAACGACATGAACCTGACCATCGACGCGACCATCCAGTATTACCTCGAAAAGCACCTGCAGCAGGCGGTCGAGGACTACGACGTGCAAAACGGCGCGGCCGCCATTGCCATGGACCCGAGCACCGGCGCGATCCTCGGCATGGTCTCGCTCGGGAATTTCGACCTGAACAACTACCAGAAGGTCAGCGACAAGGATCAGGAGGCCATTGACGCCGAGACCGATCCCGACAAGCGCTCGGAGCTGCTGACTGCCGCGCAGCAGAAGCAGTGGCGCAACAAGGCGCTCTCGGACACCTACGAGCCCGGCTCGACGTTCAAGATCATCACGCTGGCCATGGCGCTCGAGGAGGGCGTGGTCAGCGAGAGCTCGTCGTTTTACTGCGGCGGCAGCATCCCTGTGCTCGGCCGTACCGATCCGGTCAAGTGCTGGAAGACGGCCGGTCACGGCAGCCAGACGCTCACGCAGGCCATGCAGCACTCGTGCAACGTGGCGCTCGTGCAGATCGGTCAGCTTGTCGGCGCGCGCACGTTCTACAAATACGCGGAAGCGTTCGGCTTCCTGAATCTGACCAACAACGTCGACAGCAGCCTCACCGCCAAGACCGGCATCGACCTGTCCGGCGAGAGCGGCAGCATCTGGTGGAGCCAGAACACGTTCTATGACCCCGAAAACTTCTCGCAGCTCGCGGCGGCTTCGTTCGGCCAGACGTTTACGATCACGCCGCTGCAGCTCATCACGGCGGTCAGCGCCTGCGTCAACGGCGGCTATCTCATGAAGCCGTATGTGGTCAAGAGCATCGTCAACGGCGACGGGGAAGCGGTCGTGTCCAATTCGCCGACCGTGGTGCGCCAGGTCGTGAGCGAGCAGACGAGCGCCACTGTGCGCCAGATCCTGGAGCAGGTCGTCGGCGATCCCGTCGACGGCACCGGCAAGAACGCCTACGTCGCCGGGTACCGCATCGGCGGCAAGACCGGCACATCGGAAAAGGTCGCGCAGGATGCGGCTGGCGGCGCGAAGGAATACATCGTCTCATTCATCGGCTTTGCTCCGGCGGACGATCCGCAGATCGTTATCCTCGTGCTGCTCGATACGCCGAGCAGCAGCACCGGCATCTACATCAGCGGCGGCCAGATGGCTGCGCCCACCGTCGGCAAAATGATGGCGGACATCCTGCCGTACCTCGGCGTGGAACCGTCGTATTCCGAGTCGGAAAAGACGTACATGGATAAGACCGTGCCGAACGTGACCGGCCTGTCCGTCGAGCAGGCGAAGGCCGCGCTCGAGGAGGTCGGACTGCAGGCGCGCGTCTACGGCGAGGGCGGCACGGTCACGGCGCAGCTTCCGGGCAGCGGCGCGGTCGTCGCCAGCGGCAGCACCATCCTGCTCTATGCGGGCAAGGAGCCCTCGGCCGACAAGGAGACCATGCCCGACCTGACCAATCTCAGCTATCAGACGGCCCGCGACCGCATGGCCGCGCTGGGCCTGTATATCAAGACCAACAGCTCCATCACGGACACCGCACAGATCGTCTCCGGCCAGACCGTGGCAGCCGGCACGCAGCTGGATCACGGCACGGTCGTGGAGGTCACACTCGTGACGAGTGATTCGAGTATGCTGGGCAGATACTGACGAACAAACGGAGGTACCCTTATGAAACTCAAGCGACTGCTGTCCGTTCTGGACGTGTGCGAATGCACCGCCGATCCGGAGCTGGACGTTCGGGATATCAGCTTTGACTCGCGCACCACGCAGCCCGGCGACCTGTTTGCCGCCGTCTGCGGGTATGAGTCCGACGGCCACCGCTTCATCGGCGCAGCCGTCGCGCGCGGCGCGGCCGTCGTGCTCTGCCAGAAGAAGCCGGAGGTCGATATACCGTATATCCTCGTGGCCGACAGCCGCCTTGCGCTGTCACGCATCTGCTGCGAATTCTTCGGCAATCCGTCGCGTGAGCTGACCATGATCGGCGTGACCGGCACCAACGGCAAGACCACCGTCACCACGCTCATCAAGCACATGCTCGAGCAGTGCCTGCACACGAAGGTCGGCCTGATCGGCACGAACGCGAACATCATCGGCGACGAGGTGCTGCACACCGAGCACACCACGCCGGACACATATGAGTTGCAAAAGCTCCTGCGCCGGATGGTCGATGCCGGCTGTACGCATGCGGTCATGGAGGTGTCGTCGCACTCACTCGTGCTGCACCGTGTGGAGGGCATCCGTTTCCGCGTGGGCATCTTCACGAACCTGTCGCAGGATCATCTGGATTTCCATAAGACCATGGAGGCCTATGCGGAGGCCAAGGCGCTGCTGTTCGCGCAGAGCGACATCGGCATCGTCAACGCCGACGATGATTGGGCGCACGTCATGCTCGAGCGCGCCAAGTGCCCGATGCAGACCTACTCCGCCAAGCGCAACGACGCAGACCTTGTGGCCAAGGATATCCGCCTGAGCGCGTCCGGCGTGCGCTTTGTCGCCATGAGCGGCGATGCGATCGCGCGCATGCGCCTCGGCATCCCCGGCATGTTCTCTGTTTACAACGCGCTGAGCGTCATCGCCTGTGCGCGCGCGCTCGGTATCTCGCTCGATGACTGCGCGGCCGCGCTCGATACGGCAAAGCCCGTCAAGGGGCGCGCCGAGCCGCTCGAGACCGACGGGGACTATACCATCCTTATCGACTACGCCGTCACGCCCGACGCCATCGACAACATCCTCACGACGGTGCGCGAGTTTGCGCCCGCACGGCTGGTGTTCCTCTTCGGCTGCGGCGGAGACCGCGACCGCGGCAAGCGCCCGAAGATGGGACGCATCGCAGGTCAGAAGGCGGATTTCGTCATCGTCACGAGCGACAACCCGCGCACGGAAGATCCGGAGGCGATCATCGCCGACATTCTCCCCGGTCTCAAGGAGACGCACACGCCCTATGTCGTGCGCCCCGACCGGCGTGAGGCCATCGCCTATGCGATCGAAAACCACTGTCCCGGCGACGTTATTATCCTCTGTGGCAAGGGCCATGAGGATTACCAGATTATCGGCAAGACGAAGGTGCACATGGATGAGCGCGAGATCGTCGCCGAAATACTCGACAAGAGGAAGAGAGAGAAAGAAAAATGACACTGAAGCTGATACTGGCGTTCGTCATCGCGTTTGCGGTGTCGGCCGTCGTCGGATTTTTCCTGGTCCCGTATCTCAAGCGCATCAAGGCGGGGCAGAGCATTAAAGAAAACGGCCCCACATGGCATATGTCCAAGCAGGGCACGCCGACCATGGGCGGGCTGATGTTCATCGCCGCGATCGCGGTCGTGTGCCTGTCGGTCGGCTTTGATTGCATGGCTGAGGGCGAATACGGGCACCTGTTTTGTCTGGCGTTCGCGCTCGTGTTCGGCGCGATCGGCTTTCTGGACGACTATGAAAAGCTCAAGAAAAAGCAGAACCTCGGTCTGACGGCCGGCAAGAAGATCCTGCTGCAGCTGGCGGCGGCCGTTGCGTTCATTTTCCTCATGCGCCGCTTTGGCTATGTCGCGCTCGACAGTCTCTACATCCCGTTCTGGAACACGACCGTGGCCATCTCCGAGCCGCTGTATGTGATCTTCGCCGCCTTCGTCATCGTCGGCACGGTCAACTCCGTGAACCTCACCGACGGCGTGGACGGCCTCGCCGCGAGCACGACGATGCCGGTGTGCATCTTTTTTGCCGTGCTGTCCATTCTCTGGGGCGAGCGTTTTTTGTCCCTCGGCGTGTTCGCCTCCGGCATCGCCGGCGGCCTGCTGGGCTTTTTGATCTATAACTTCAATCCGGCCAAGGTGTTCATGGGCGACACGGGCTCGCTCTTTCTCGGCGGCGCGGTCGCGGCGCTGGCCTTCGCCTATGATATGCCGCTCATCCTCGTGACAGTCGGCATCATGTACATCGTCGAGGCGCTCTCGGACATCATTCAGGTCGGCTATTTCAAGCTCACGCACGGCAAGCGCGTGTTCAGGATGTCCCCGTTCCACCACCATCTGGAGATGGGCGGCTGGACGGGCCACAAGTGGAAGGAAAAGCAGATCGTGGCGCTGTTTGCCGGCGTGACGGTGCTGTTTGCAGTTTTGTCGTTTATTGGCGTGTTCCACCGCTTCGGTGCGTGAGCGCGCCGCAGCGCAGGGAGGTGCGTTCATGAATATATCCGATCTGAGACTTCCTGCGCGCCGGACAGGGGCGGCTGCCGGGGCAAAGCGCGGCAGCTTTGACCTGCCGTTTTTCGTGCTCACGCTGCTGCTGCTGGCGATCGGCGTCATCATGGTGCTCTCGTCGAGCTTTGCCCGCGCCTATGCGCAGGGCAAGTCGCCGACATATTATTTCGTCCGGCAGGCAGGCTTCGCCGTGGCCGGCGTGGTGGGTATGATTTTGTTTTCCAACGTGCGCATGGCGACGTACCGCCGCTGGTCGCTCGCGCTGCTGGGCGTGAGCATTTTCCTGCTCGCCATCGTCTGGATCCCGCACATCGGCGTGGTCGGCGGCGGCGCGCGCCGGTGGCTGAGTCTCGGCTTTACGACATTTCAGCCGTCGGAGATCGCAAAGATCGCGGTCGTGCTGTTTTTCTCGAGCATGATCTGCACATACAAAGACCAGATGCAGACGATCCGCTACGGCGTCGTGCCGTTCATGGTCATCACCGGCGGCATCGTCATCCTGCTCATGCTCGAGCCGCATCTGTCGGCGTCGATCATCATCATGGCGCTGGCGATCGTGATGATGTTTGTCGGCGGCATCAAGCTCTCGTACCTGCTCATCGGCATGGGCGGCGCGGGCGCGCTGCTGCTGATCGCGGGCAAGTTCGTGCCCTATGTGCACAAGCGCATCGTGTCGTGGCGCGATCCGTTCGCTGACACGAGTGCTGCCGGATATCAGATCGTGCAGTCGCTGTATTCCATCGGTTCGGGCGGCTTTCTCGGGCTCGGCCTCGGCCAGAGCCGGCAGAAATACCTCTACCTGCCGGAGGAGCACAACGACTACATCTTTTCCATCGTCTGCGAGGAGCTCGGCTATGTCGGCGCGGTCGCGATTTTGATCCTGTTCGCGCTGCTCATCTGCCGCGGCTATTGGATCGCCGCGCACTCGCCCGACCGCTACAGCTTTCTCGTCGGCGTCGGCATCACGACGCTGCTGTCGATCCAGGTGTTTCTGAACATCGCGGTCGTCACGAATCTCATCCCCTGCACCGGCATCTCGCTGCCGTTTTTCAGCTACGGCGGCACGGCGCTGCTGATGCAGCTCGGTGAAATGGGCATTATTCTGAGCATATCGCGCGACATTCCGACGAAAAGAGCGCGGTAGCATCCGATTCTGCAAGCTGTCTCGGCGGCGCACGCCGCCTGAGTTTCGATATTCCGGGAGGGACTGACTATGAATTTTCTCTTTACCTGCGGCGGTACTGCAGGCCACATCAACCCCGCGCTTGCGGTCGCGGGCGTTTTGCGCGACCGGATGCCCGACTGCGGCATCCTCTTCGTCGGCGCAAACGGCAAGATGGAGACGGACCTTGTTCCGCGTGCGGGCTATGACATCGTGACCGTGGAGGTCACGAACATCCACCGCAGCCTCAAGCCGTCGGAGATCGCGTACAACTTCCGCTCGCTGCACAATGCACGGCAGGCGACGAAGGACGCGCGCAAGATCATTGAGGACTTCAAGCCCGATGTCGCCATCGGCACGGGCGGCTATGTGTGCTACCCCGTGCTCAAGGCGGCGGCGCAGCTCGGCATCCCGGCCATCGTGCATGAGTCCAACGCCGTACCGGGGCTGACGACGAAGATGCTCGCCGGCGCGGTCGACCGTATTCTGGTCGGTTTCGAGGAGAGCAAGCAGCACTACAGCGAGCAGGACAAGGTCGTCGTCACCGGCACGCCGGTGCGCGGCGCGTTCACGGCCTGCTCCAAGGCGGAGGCCAAGCGCCAGCTCGGGCTCGATCCCGAAAAGCCGCTGGTCGTGTCGGTGTGGGGGTCGCTCGGCGCGTCATACATGAATGAGATCATGACGGCCTTCATCACCCGCGCCGCCGTGACGGGCGCATCGTTTTCTCTCATCCACTCGGCGGGGCGCAACGGCTATGAGAAGATGCACACGGCGCTGCTGGAAAAGTGCCCGGCAGATCTTGCGGCACACGGCATGGACGTGCGGCCGTACATCTACGATATGCCGCTGGTGATGGATGCGGCCGACCTTGTGCTGTGCCGCGCGGGCGCGTCCACGCTTGCCGAGCTCACGTGCATCGGCAAGCCCGCCGTGCTCATCCCGTCGCCGAACGTCACGAACAATCATCAGGAGCGCAACGCGCGCGTGCTCGAGCGCGCCGGCGGCGCGAAGGTGCTGCTCGAAGGGTCGTTCACAGCGGACGACCTGTATAACCTCGTCAGCGACCTGCTCGCAGACCCCGCACAGCTTGCGCAGATGGCGGACAATATGCGCGCCGCCGGCGTGAGCGATGCCGCCGAACGCATTGCCGATCTGGTGCTTGAGCTGGCGGATCGGCATACAAAATGACAACTTCGCGTTTCTCTGCATAGGATGGCATGAATTTGCTGTGCGGAGGAAAGATCATGAGCATATGGCACATTTACGGCGGAAACAGGCTGACCGGGAGTACGCGGGTGCAGGGCGCCAAGAATGCGGTGCTGCCGATCATGGCGGCGTCGGTGCTCTCCGGAGGTGAGACGGTTCTGCACAACGTGCCCGATCTGCGGGACGTGACGACCACGCTGCGCATCCTGCAGCATCTCGGCTGCACGGCGGTGCGCGATGGGGACACGGTGCGCATCGACTCGCGCGGTATGCACTGCGATTTCATCCCGCACGCACTCATGCGGGAGCTGCGCTCGTCGGTCATCTTTCTCGGCGCGATCCTCGCGCGCTTCGGCACAGCGCGTCTGTCCATGCCGGGCGGGTGTGAGCTCGGGCCGCGGCCGGTGAACCTGCACTTGGACGCGCTGCGCGCGCTCGGCGCGGAGGTCACGGAGCGCGGCGGCGACATCATCTGCCGGGCGCACGCGCTTCAGGGACGGCGCATCCTGCTGCCGTTTCCGAGCGTCGGCGCGACGGAAAACGCCATGCTCGCTGCCTGCGCAGCGGCGGGGGAGACGGTCATCTGCAACGCCGCGCGTGAGCCGGAGATCGCCGACCTGCAATGCTACCTGCGCAAGCTCGGCGCGGACATTTCCGGCGCGGGCACGTCCACGGTCACGGTCGGCGGCTTCCGGCCGCGGCCGTTTGTCGAGCACACGATCATGCCCGACCGCATCGTCGCAGCGACGATCCTGTGCGCTGCCGCCGCCTGCGGCGGCGAGGTGGAGCTGCAGGATGTAGATCCGGCACACTTTTCGACCGTTCTGGACTCGCTTTCTGAGGCGGGATGTGCTATAATCACAGCGGCGTCTGCCGTGCGCCTGACATCGGATGGGCAGCTCACGGCGCCGCGCCCGGTCGTCACGCAGCCGTATCCGGGCTTTCCCACGGATGCGCAGCCGCCGCTCATGGCGGCCTGCCTGCGGGCAAAGGGCACCACGGTGTTCACCGAAAACATCTTTACCAACCGCTACCGTCATGCCGAGGAATTCCGGCGTCTGGGCGCAGCCGTCAGCATCGAGGGCCGTGTGGCGTATGTCACCGGCGTCGAGCGGCTCACCGGCGCGCCGCTCACGGCAAGCGACCTGCGCGGCGGCGCGGCCATGCTCGTGGCCGGGCTTTGCGCCGAGGGCGCGACCGAGCTTCTCGACAACGGGTATATTGACCGCGGGTACGACCGCTTTGACGCGTGCCTGTCGGCGCTGGGCGCTGACGTGCGCTGTGCCGCGCCGCGGTGAAAGGAATCTCTGCCTATGAAACAATCGAAGCAGCCCCGGCAGCGCCGTGCGCGCCGTGTGCGCCGTCCGTCCGCAGGGCGCGGGAGGTCGCTGCTGCAGCCGCTGATCTTCCTGCTGATCTGCGTGGCGCTTGTGCTGGGGATGAGCGTGTTTTTCCGCGTCTCGAAGGTCGAGGTCGTCGGAAACTCCATCTACACGGCCGAGGAGGTCGTTGACGCCTCGGGCATCGGCAAGGGCGATAACCTCTTTTTCATCAACCGCTTCTCGGCGGCCAGCCGCATCTTCAGCAAGCTTCCCTATGTGGACAAAGCAAAGGTCACGCGCGCCCTGCCGAACCGCGTCACCATTACGATCCAGGAGAGCAGCGCCATGGCCTACGTCAAGGCGGACGACGGCTACTGGGTCGTCGACCAGAACTGCAAGCTGCTCAAGTCCGTCACGGACAGCGAACTGACCGGCCTCGCCCGCATCGACGGCATCACGCCAGTGGAACCGAAGGTTGGCGAGGTGCTCAACGCCGGCGATGCCGACGCGCCGAAGGTCACGTACCTTGCGGCGATCCTCGGGCAGCTGCTCACGCGCGACATGGCGTCCAAGGTCACGGTGATCGACCTTTCGGACGCGGCGAGCCCGAGCTTTCTCTATGACGGGCGGTTCACGGTGCGTCTCGGCGCAAACGAGAATGTCGAGTATAAATTCGGCATGCTCCAGAGCGCCATATCGCAGCTCACGGCCGGCGATACCGGCACCATCGATCTGTCGATCGACAAGCGCGCGCATTTCAGCCCCGGCTGAATGTTCACAAAAAAAGATTGACCTGATAAGGAAAACGATATAAAATGGGAAAGAATAAGAACAGACAAAAGCGAAATCCGCCAAGAAACTGCCCTCAGAGCGCACACGCGCCGAGCGCTGATACAAATAGAAACAACAGGGAGGAACCGAATATGTCCTTTGCTACCGAGTCCGGTCCGGAAAATGTCGTCACCATCAAGGTCGTTGGTGTTGGCGGGGCCGGCAACAATGTCGTAAACCGCATGGTTAAGTCCGGCACTCAGGGAATTGAGTACGTGGCTGTCAATACAGATAAGCAGGCTCTGGCCGTCTCCAGCGCAGACCAGAAGATCCAGATCGGCGAGAAGCTGACCCACGGTCAGGGCGCCGGCAGCGATCCCGACGTCGGCAAGCGCAGCGCCGAGGAGAGCCGCAACAACATTGCCAAGAGCCTGGAAAATGCCGACATGGTCTTCATCACCGCCGGCATGGGCGGCGGCACCGGCACGGGCGCAGCGCCCACGATCGCGGACATTGCCCGCGAGGCCGGCATCCTGACCGTCGGCGTCGTCACCAAGCCCTTCAAGTTCGAGGGCAAGCGCCGCATGGATCAGGCCATGGTCGGCATCAACGAGCTGCTGGGCAAGGTCGACTCCCTGCTCATCATCCCGAACGACCGGCTGAAATTCGCCACCGACCAGAAGGTCACGCTGGCCAACGCCTTCGAGATCGCGGACGACGTGCTGCGTCAGGCCGTCGTGAGCATCTCCGATCTCATCAAGAACACCGGCTTCATCAACCTCGACTTTGCGGACGTCACCTGCGTCATGAAAGACGCCGGCTTCGCCCACATGGGTGTCGGCCGCGCCGCCGGCAAGGGCAAGGCGGAGGACGCTGCCCGCATGGCCGTGGCCAGCCCCCTCATGGAGACGTCGATCAACGGCGCGCGCGGCGTGCTCATCAACATCACCGGCTCCGAGGATATGGGCCTGGAGGATGTCGAGACCGCTGCCAACCTCGTTCAGGAGGCTGCGCATCCGGACGCCAACATCATCTTCGGCGCGAGCTTCGATCCCTCGCTCGACGACGAGATCCGCGTGTCCGTCATCGCCACCGGCTTTGACGAGCCGGGCAAGGCGCAGGCGGAGGCTGCTCCGGCCGCCGCTGCCGCTCCGGCTGCTGCACCTGCCGCCGGTATGTACACCGCCGCTGCGACTGCGGCCACGGCTGCTCCGGCTCCGGCCGCTGCGCCCGCTGCCCCGGCTGCCCCGGCTGCCGCTCCGGCTGCGGATGCCGCCGCACCCGCGGAGGAAGATCCGTTCGACAGCATCTTCAAGATCTTCAACTCCAAGTAAGCTTCATCATCTGTCCAAAACCGCCTTCGCTCCTTGTGAAGGCGGTTTTTGTATTCTGCGAGAGGAGGCAGTCGATTGAAAGACTGGCGCATTACCCGCGTCCTCACGACCATGGCCGACACATTTCTGACCCGCCGCGTGACGCGTTCGGCGGCTGAGATCGCCTATTACATGGTCATGGCGCTGTTTCCGGTCATTATCTGCATGTACGACCTGCTCGCGCTCATCCTGCGTGACCCGACCGCCGTGCTGCGCATTGTGGAGACGCTCGTGCTCCCGCGGGAGACGCAGGCGCTCGTGTCGGAGTTTCTCATTTATGTGTCCGGCAACACGAGTCAGGTCATGTTCATTGCGGCGCTCTTTGTCATGATCACGAGCGCGTCGGCGGCTTTTCGCGCCATGGCCGCCATCGTCAGCGAGATCCACGGCGATAAGCGCTTCGGCATCGTGAGCAGCACCGTTGTGAGCGTCGTCTTCTCGGTGGCGTTTTTGCTGGTGCTGTATCTGTGCATCCTGCTCATGCTGACGGGCAAGCGCTTTCTGCTCTGGCTCGATGCACTCATGCCGCGCGTGAGCATCATCTGGTCGTGGACCTGGGTGCGCTTTCTGGTTCTGTTTGCCATTTTGCTGATGATGATCCTCGCTCTCTACCGGCTCACCACGCCGCGCCGGACGCCGCACCTCGTGCTTCCCGGTGCGCTGTTTTCGGCCGTCGGCATCGTGGTGATGAGTATTCTGCTCTCATGGCTGATCGGCAACAGCGCGAAGTATTCACTCGTATACGGGTCGCTTGCCTCGGTCGTGATCCTGCTGTTCTGGTTTCATGTGTTCGGACTGCTGCTCATTCTGGGCGTAGTGCTCAATCATGCGCTCGAGGTAACGGCGCCGCCGAAAAAAGAAGCGTAAAATCTGCTAAGAATGTAATTTTTTATAGTTTACTCGCTTTACAAACCGCATTTTATCACGTAGAATATTCGTTTAAGAGGATGGAAGTGCCGAAAAACACACTTTTTTAGAGAAAATTTTTCGGAAAACATTTTTTTATGCATTAAAATTTGTTTTCAGGCATTATACTCATGTGGGGTAATCGAATATGCAAAATGACGACAAACGCACAAGCGATATAGGTGCGTCCGATGCGCGACCACCGGATGACGGCCTGATCCTGCGCATTGCGGAGGGGGACACCGCCGCGCTCGAGGTGCTGTATCGCCAAACGTCCGCGTCCGTTTACGGTTTCGCCCTGTCGATCCTGCGCGATCCGACGGCGGCTGAGGACGTGATGCAGGATACGTTCGTGAGCGTGATGCAGTCGGCATCGAGCTATCAGCCGTCGGGCAAGCCGATGGCGTGGCTGCTGACGATCGCGCGCAATCTGGCGCTTATGCGCCTGCGCAAGGCGGAAAATAAGAATATATCTTTTGATGAGCTGTTTCATGTGGAGGATCCGCACAACGCTTATCGGGAGACGGAAAATCATATGGTGCTTGATAAGGTGCTGCGCCTGCTCACGGACAGTGAGCGGCAGATCGTGATGCTGCACGCGCTCTCCGGCCTCAAGCACAGGGAGGTGGCCGACCTGCTGGACATTCCGCAGGCGACGGCGATCTCGCGCTACAACCGCGCGCTGGCAAAGCTGCGCGCATCGATGGGGGGTGACGGTCTTGACTGAACAGGAAAAGCGCAACGAGCAGCTGCTGCAGCAGCTGCGTGATGATGTTGCAGCCGTGACGCCGGATCCCTGGGACAAGATCCTCGCCCGCGTTCAGGCGGCCGAACAGCCGGAGCCGGAAACGGTCGTCCCGCTGCCGCAGCGCAGCCGTCGCGGCGGCGCATGGCGGCGCTGGGTCGCGGCGGCGGCGGTGTTCCTGCTGGCGGTGCTCGGCGGCGGATTTTACGCCGTGCAGACGCCCGACGGCGTCGCAACGCTGGACGCGAACCCCAGTATTGAGCTGACCGTCAATAAGCTCGGCCGTGTCCTGTCCGTGCGCGCGTGCAATGCCGACGCGCAGGTCGTGCTCGACGAGCTGGAGCTGCGCAACCAGCCGCTGCAGACGGCGGCCGATGCGATCGTTGCCGAGCTGCAGGCAGACGGCTATGTCTCGGCGGATACCAACTCGATCCTCGTCACGGTCGAGGCCGGCAAGGGCGACGCGCGTCTGTGCAGCCGGCTGGCTTCCGCTGTGGAGGATGCACAGAGCGACTGCGGGCTTGCTCCCGCTGTCCTGGCGCAGGTGCTGGAGCCGGATCCTGCGCTGGAGGCCGATGCTGCTGCCATGGGCGTCAGTGCGGGAAAGGCGATGCTCATCCGGCAGATCAGCGCGCAGGTGGAGGATCTCACCGGCGAGGCGCTGGCGGTGCTGCCGATCAACGACCTGAACATTCTCGCGGCGTCCAACCAGGTGGCGTTTGGCGACATGATCTCGATCGGTGCTGCGAGCACCGGCGCATATATCCCATATGATCAGGCCATGGATGCGGCGCTCGCCTGCTGCGGTCTGGATGCGGACAGCGTCACGCAGGCCAGTATGCGCTTCACGCTCATTGACGGCCAGATGGTCATGGAATTCGTGCTCACGGACGGCGAGCATCACTATGTGTGCAGCGTTGACGCACGCACGGCGGAGCTCTGCCGCCTGGCGGGTGACGAACCGCTCGGGCCGCAGCCGGCTCCTGTAAAGCCGCAGCCTGCCCCCATGATGCCGCAGCCCACACCTACGCCGATGCCTACCCCGAGCCCGACGCCGACACCGATGCCGACACCGACACCTACCCCGAGCCCGACGCCGGTGCCGACACCGACGCCTACCCCGACCCCGCCTGCGGGCCCGGTCACGCAGGAGCAGGCGCTGAAGATCGCCATTGCGGCGGCCGGCATCTCGGAGAGCGACCTTGCCGCGTGGGAAGTGCAGCTCGATGAGAGCGGCGCGCAGCCTGTCTACCGCGTGACGCTCACGACCGTGTACTACTTCCACCCGCGCTATGTCGTGGCTGTCGACCAGATGACCGGCTCGGTCCTCTCAGTGGAAAAAGTGCAGCATTGATTTGCTCTAAAAAGGACGCATCCGCTTTGGATGCGTCCTTTCTTGCTGTGCCGGAAGCAAAGCAGCCCTCCGCCGTGCGGCGGAGGGCTGCTTTGGTGTTCAGGTCATGAACTTTTCGATCGCGAGATTCAGCTCGTCGATGGCCTGCTGGTCGCCGCTCTCCACAGCGTCGGTCAGACAGTGGTCGATGTGATCTTTCAGAATGATCTTCGCCGTGTTGTTCAGCGCCGAGCGCACGGCTGCAAGCTGGATGAGCACCTCGGCGCAGTCACGCCCATCCTCGACCATGCGCTTGACCGACTCCAGATGGCCGATCGCGCGCGCCAGACGATTGATGACCGCCTTGGTCTGCGTATGGGTGTGGGTGTGTCCATGCCCGTGGCTGTGCGCGTGGTCATGTTCATGCATATGCACTTCGCCGTCGTGGCAGTGGGTGATCACGTTCCCGTTTTCGTCCACGTGCGTGTGTACGCCCGCATTGTGCGTTTGATCCGCCATGGTATCATCTCCCTCATATCTTTGCAATTCTACCTTGTTTTGACCGGTTTGTCAACGCCGCGCGGTCAGTAACCGGCCGCTAGCAGGGCGGCGCGCAGCTTTTCGATGGCTTTTTTCTCGATGCGCGACACATACGAGCGGCTGATGCCGCAGCGCTGCGCGGTCTCGCGCTGTGTCAGCGGTTCGCCGCCGCCAATGGCATAGCGCAGGCGGATGATCTCGCGCTCGCGCGCATCGAGTACCTCGCCGATGCAGCGCCGCAGCGCCTGACACATCTCGTCCGACTGCAGGCGGGCGTCCATGTCCTCATCCTCGGACAGGATGTCGAGGAGCGACAGACTGTTGCCGTCGCCGTCCGTGTCGAGCGCGTCTGAGAGCAGCGTTTCGGCTGCGTTTTTGCGTGTGCTGCGAAAATACATCAGGATCTCGTTTTCTGCGCACTTGCTGGCGTAGGTCGCAAGGCGCACGCCCTTATCCGGACGGTAGGTGTTGATGCCCTTGATGAGCCCGATCGTGCCGATCGAGATCAGGTCGTCCGTATCGTCGTAATGCGTGTAGTATTTTTTGATGATGTGCGCCACCAGCCGCAGGTTGCGCTCGATGAGCACGTTGCGCGCCTCCAGATCTCCCTGCAGCCATGCCTCGAGATACCTGCGCTCTTCAGCCTCGCTCAGCGGACGTGGAAATGACCCGCCGGGGCTCAGACGCAGCATCAAAAACGCGCTGCTCATCATCAGCATCAGGGTACTGTACAGCATTTTCAGCCCTCCGTTTCTGCCTGAGGTCATTCTATTCAGCGGCGGCACGTACACTTTCCTGACACACATTTTTTTGCTTGTGCGCAAATACTGCACAACAGAGCGTTGATTACTGGATGAAAATTGACGGGAAGGCGAAGAAAATTTCCCGACATACTTGACAAAATACCCAAAAAGCGTTAATCTTTGAACAACGAAGCCATTTCAATTGGGATTCGGGGAAATGGCCAATGTGTTCAAAATTGAAAGGAGAACATATTATGGATTACAAAACGCTGAGTGTTAAGACGTTCATCGAGGACATGAACGGCAAGGAAGTCATGATGAAGTCCGTTCCGAGCCTGACCAAGTACCCCCTGAAGCTCTTCTACAAGAAGACCGTTGGTGACATCGTGAATCTGGTCCGCAGCAAGAAGCTCGTTCCGGAAGAAGCCATCCAGGCTTTCATCGCCGACGTCGAGGCGCTCTGAGTTATTCGATAAGGTGTGATCCCCCTGCCGGGCGGCAGGGGGATCTTTTTTCGTGCTTTTTGGTTTACATAATGATCGGCGCGGACGAAAAATTCAAAAAACGCTTGCGCTGCAGGCGGCATTGTGCTATAACGTAAGAAAAGTAATACAAGTTATACCGGAGGTGACGCATATGCAGTCCATGCAGGACAAATTTATGGCCACGGTGCGCATCGGCCCAAAGGGACAGATCGTGATCCCGAAGGAGGTGCGCGATATGTTCGGCCTCGCGCCGGGCGATTCGCTCATTCTGCTGGCTGACCGCGAGCGCGGCATCGCGCTGCAGAGCAGCAGCTATTATGACCGGTTCGTGCGCGCGGTGTTCGATCAGGGCGCGAAGGCCGCGGCGCCGGATGTGCCGGAGGCGGAGACGCAGGTGTTCGCTGCCGCACTTGCGCAGGAGCTGAAGCGGGAGGACGGACAATGAGCATTCTGGAAGTGGAGGGCCTGTGCAAGATGTATCCGGCGTTTCGGCTGCGCGACGTGTCGTTTGCCGTTGAGCCGGGCGCGATCATGGGCTTCATCGGCCGCAACGGTGCCGGAAAGAGCACGACCATCAAGACCATGCTCAACCTCGTGCATCCGGACGGCGGCCGCGTGACGATGTTCGGCCGGGATTTTTATGCCGATGAGCCCGCTTGTAAGCAGCAGCTTGGCGTGGTGCTCGGCGGCGTGGACTTTTACCCGAACCGGAAGCTCGGTGTCATTACGGATGTGACACGGCGGTTTTACGCCGGCTGGGATGAGGAAAAATACCGGCACTACCTGTCGCTGTTCGCACTCGACGAGACGAAGAAGGTCTCGCAGCTCTCGTCCGGCATGCGCGTGAAGTACATGCTCGCGCTCGCGCTCTCGCACGATGCGCGTCTGCTCATTCTCGATGAGCCGACGAGCGGGCTCGACCCCGTGTCGCGCGACGAGCTCATGGAGCTCTTTCGCGGTGTGGTGCAAAGCGGCGAGCGCAGCATCCTGTTTTCGACGCACATCACGTCCGATCTGGAGAAGTGCGCCTCGCACATCACGATGATCAAGGACGGAGAGATCCTGCGCAGCGACACGTGTGACGGCTTTCTCGCGCACTATCGCGCGCAGCTCGGCGACGAGACGCTCTCGCTCGAGGATATTCTCGTGCGCGTGGAAAGGAGAAACTATGACGGCAAGGATTTTCTGTAAGGATCTGCGCCTTGCGGCGCACCCGATGATGTATGTGTTCGCGCTCTTCGGCGCGATGCTGCTCATCCCGAGCTATCCGTACACGGTCGCGTTTTTCTATGGCCTGCTCGGCATATTCTTCACCTTTCTCAACGGCCGCGAGAATAAGGATGTCTATTACTGCGCCGTGCTGCCGGTCACGAAGCGCGAGCAGGTGCGCGCCCGCACATGGATGGTCGTGGCGGTCGAGCTGACGGAGCTTGTGCTCGCGGTGCCGTTTGCGGTCTTGTCGGTGCACATCAACCCTAACGGTACGAACCTCGCGGGCATCGATGCAAACGTCGCGCTCTTCGGCGCGGTGCTGCTCATTTTCGGCGTGTTCAACGCGGTGTTCCTGCCGGCGTTTTATAAGACTGCCGTGCGCGTCGGACGTTCGTTCCTGCTGGCGGTCGTCCCGATGACGGTGCTGATGGTGCTGGTCGAGGCGCTGTCGCATTTTCCGGTCGTCGGACCGTATCTCGATGCGGCCGATGCGGCCGGTCAGATGCGTCAGCTTCCGGTGCTGGCTGCGGGCGCGGCGGCATTTGCGCTGCTGTCGTGGCTGGCATTCCGGAGAGCGGCAAAAAACTACGAGCGCGTCGATCTGTGACGGGGGGCTTGCCGGGACGCGAAAAATATGCTATTGTGAAAAGCGGCTTTTGCGAGCTGCTTTTCATTTTTCTGTTTATTTTTGTCCGGGAGGGATCTGCATGAAGAAGAAACGTCTCTGGCTGTCGGTGGCGCTGACGGTGCTGGTCGTCGTGTGCGCCATGCTCATTCTCTCGCGTGTCAACGAGGCGCGCAGCAATGCCGTGCCTACCGCGCCGACGGATCTGATCCTCCCGCCGGATATCCGGACAACGGCGGCGCCGACCCAGAAGACCTATGATGACCTGCCGGATGTGGATATCTCCTCATGGGAGTATCTCATCGCGAGTCAGGCGCATAATATCAGTGACTATGTGCCGGATGTGAGCAAGATCAGCGGCTCGCAGTCCACGTTCGATTCCCGCGCGGTCGATGCGCTCAACGCCCTGCTCAAGGCGGCGCGCAGCGCCGGGTGGAGCCCTTATATCTATTGTGCCTACCGCCCGTACCTGACGCAGAAGCAGCAGTACGAGGATCAGGTGAGTGCGTATATGCGCGAGGGTGACACCCGTGACGAGGCAGAGACGGCCGCGGCGCGCGTCGCGGCGCCTCCCGGCACGAGCGACCACCAGACCGGCCTCGGCGCGGACGTGGTCGACCAGTACTATGACTCGCTGAGCGTGGACAAGGTCAACGCGCGCTTCCTGAGCTGGCTCGCCGACAACTGTGCGGACTACGGCTTCGTCATCCGCTACCCGTCGGACAAGGTCAGCATCACCGGCCGCAACGAGCCGTGGCACGTGCGCTACGTCGGCGAGACGGCGGCGAAGTTCATGACCGAGCATAACCTCTGCCTGGAGGAATTTGCGGCGCTGTACCAGTAAGTGCCCAGCAGCACAAAAAAAGGCTTGCATTGTGGAGCGTGGGATGGTATGATATTGCCGTACGAAGGAAGCAGGATTTGACAGAGTGGGCACCCGCCCACTCTTTTTCTTGATGTCTTTCAAAGTGTCAGAAAATGGAATGGTGATGTATGAGTAAATTGACAGACGCTGTCCTCGCGCTGGCCGAGCCTGTGGCCGCGCAGCAGGGATGTGAGATCTGGGACGTGGAATACGTCAAGGAGGCGGGCGGCCGCTATCTGCGTGTGTACATCGACAAGCCGGACGGCGTGTCGATCCAGGACTGTGAGAATTTCAGCCGGGCACTCGATCCGATCCTCGACGAGGCTGACCCCATTCCCGACAGCTATGTGTTCGAGGTGTCGTCCGCAGGTGCGGAGCGGCAGCTCAAACGGCCGAGCGATTTTGCGCGCTTTCTCGGAGCGCAGGTCGAGGTGCGGCTCTATCAGCCGGTGGACGGCAGCAAGGTGCACATCGGCACGCTCGAGCAGTATGACAACGGCGACGTGACCGTCTCGGACGGCAGGAACAGCCGTGTCTTTCAGAAATCAGCCATCGCACAGGTGCGCCTGCACCTGACCATATAAGGAAAGGGAATTCGACCATGAACGCAGAATTTTTTGATGCAGTTGCAGATATTGAAAAGGAAAAGGGCATCCCGCGCGAATATATGTACGAGAAGATCCGTCAGGCAATGCTGACGGCGTTCCGCAAGGACACGCCCGACTGTGAGGACAATGTGGAGGTCATTCTCGACGAGACGAAAAAGAAGATCGAGATGGTCGTCAAGAAAACGGTCGTCGAGCGCGTCATCGACCCCTATGTTGAGATCAGCGAGGAGGCGGCGCACCGCATCAGCAAGCGCGCCAAGGTCGGCGACATCGTCAGCGTTCCGGTCGAGACCAAGCAGTTCGGCCGTATCGCGGCGCAGGCTGCAAAGCAGGTCATCATTCAGGGTATCCGCGAGGCGGAGCGCGGCATGATCTATGAGGAGTTCAACTCCAAAGAGCATGAGATCCTCACCGGCGTCGTCAACAAGATCGACCCGCGCACCGGCTGCGCGTTTTTGAAGATCAGCTCCAACTCCGACTATACCGAGGCCATGCTCGCCCCGGCGGAGTGCATCCGCGGCGAGGAGCTGCACGAGGGCGACCGCATCAAGGTCTACGTCGTCGAGGTGCGCAACAGCACGCGCGGACCGCAGGTGCTCATCAGCCGCACGCATCCGGGACTGGTCAAGCGCCTGTTCGAGCTTGAGGTGCCGGAGATCTTTGACGGCACGGTCGAGATCAAGTCCATTGCCCGCGAGGCCGGCAGCCGCACGAAGATGGCTGTCTGGGCGGAGGATCCCGTCATCGATCCGATCGGCGCGTGCGTCGGCCCGAAGGGCGGCCGTGTCGCCAGCGTCGTCAACGAGCTCGGCGGCGAGAAGATCGACATCGTCAAGTACAGCGAGGTGCCGGAGGAATTCATCGCGGCCGCGCTCGCACCGTCCGAGGTGCTGGAGGTGACGCTGCTTGACGAGGGTAAGAGCTGCCGCGTCATCGTGCCAGATAACCAGCTCTCGCTCGCCATCGGCAAGGAGGGGCAGAACGCCCGTCTGGCCGCCAAGCTCACCGGCTATAAGATCGACATCAAGCCCGAGAGCGAGGCATAATGCGAAAGGAGGCAGTCACCCATGCCCAAGTCCATTCCCCAGCGGCAGTGCGTCGGCTGCCGTGAAAAGAAACCCAAGCCGGAGCTCATCCGGGTGGTGCGCGCGCCCGACGGGGGCATCTCGCTCGATGCGCGCGGCAAGGCAGCGGGGCGCGGCGCGTATCTGTGCCTGGATCCCGAGTGCCTGAAAAAGGCGCGCAAGAGCCGTGCGCTCGAGCGTGCGTTCGATGCGCCGATCCCGGCGGAGATCTATGAGCAGCTCACAGCGGAATTGGAGGTGCTCCGACACGGATAAAGCAGCCAACTATCTCGGCCTCATGCGCAAGGCCGGGCGCATTGCGCTCGGCGAGTATGACGCCGGAGCGGCGGCGCGCGCCGGGCAGGCGTGCCTGCTGCTGCTGGCGCAGGACGCGTCGGACAATGCGCGCAAGCGCGCCGAGGGCTTCGCCTACACTGCGCAGGCGCCGCTGCTGCGTCTGCCGTATACAAAGCAGGCGCTCTCCGAGCGGCTCGGCAAGACCGGCTGCGCCATCGCGGCCGTCACCGATCCGGGGCTTGCGAAGGCCTTCGTGTCCGCGCTGGCACAGGCAGATCCGGAGCAGTACAGCAACACGGCGGCAGCGCTTGCCGCAAAGACGATATCAGACAAGTGCACGGCGCAGACAAGCGGCGGGCGCCACGGTAAGAGGAGGAAACAAGTATGAGCGGATTGATTAAATACAGAGTGCATGAGGTGGCAAAGGATTTCAACATGACCTCGAAGGAGATCACGCAGATCCTGACGGATTACGCTACCACTCCGAAAAATCATATGCAGGTGCTCGAGGACGCAGAGCTCAACGACATCTTTGAGTATCTCACCCAGCACCATCAGGCGGCCAGCCTGGAGGAGCTCTACAAAGTGCCCGACCAGCCCAAGGCCAAGCCGCAGGCAGCGCCCGCCGAGGCGCCGAAGAGCGGCGCCGCGCAGCAGCCGGCCGCCCAGACGCAGCAGACCGCGCAGCCGCAGCAGCAGCCCAAGCCGAAGAAGGACGACAAGCCGCACCAGCCGCGTCAGGTGGCAGAGCGCCGCGTTGTCGATACCCGCGGCGCGACGACGAACCTGTCCAAGTACGACCAGCGACTGGACGATCTTGTGCCCGAGCGCGCGCAGAACAAGCGCGGCGGCAAGCAGAAGATCCAGAACCGCAACCGTCAGCGCCCGCAAAACCCCGCCGCCGGCGCCAAGCGCCGTCAGGAGGAGCGCGACAAGATGCAGAAGCTGCAGCTTGAGATTGCGAAAAAACAGCAGCTCAAGGTGCAGATCCCGGACACGATCTCCGTGGGCGAGCTCGCCTCGCGCATGAAAAAGACCGGTGCCGAGGTTGTGCGCCGTCTCGTGAAGATGGGCGTTATGGCGTCGCTGTCCGATACGATTGATTATGATACCGCCGCACTCGTGGCCATGGAGCTCGGCTGCAAGGTCGAGCACGAGGTCATTGTGACGGTGGAGGAGCGTCTGATCGACGACCGCGAGGACAGCGAGGACGAACTCGTCCCGCGCGCGCCGGTCGTGGTGGTCATGGGTCACGTCGACCACGGCAAGACCAGCCTGCTCGACCGCATCCGCCGCGCAAACGTCGCAGCCGGTGAGGCCGGCGGCATCACGCAGCACATCGGCGCTTACCGCGTCATGGTCAACGGCAAGCCCGTCACCTTCCTCGACACCCCTGGCCACGAGGCGTTCACGTCCATGCGTGCCCGCGGCGCGATGGTCACGGACATCGCCATCCTCGTCGTCGCGGCCGATGACGGCATCATGCCGCAGACGATCGAGTCCATCAACCACGCCAAGGCCGCCGGCATCCCGCTGGTCGTTGCCATCAACAAGATGGACGTGCACGGCGCGAACCCCGACCGCATCAAGCAGCAGCTCACCGAATACGGCCTCGTGCCCGAGGAGTGGGGCGGCGAGACGATCGTCTGCCCGATCTCGGCCAAGACCGGCGAGGGCGTCGACAATCTGCTCGAAAACCTTGTCCTGCTCGCTGAGATCCAGGAACTCAAGGCAAATCCGAACCGCGCCGCCCGCGGCACGGTCATTGAGGCGCGCATGGATAAGGGCCGCGGCCCGATCATGACCGTCCTCGTTCAGAACGGCACGCTCCATCAGGGCGACATCATCATTGCCGGCACGGCTGTCGGCCGCGTGCGCACGATGACCAACGACAAGGGTCAGCGCGTAACGGAGGCGGGCCCGTCCATCCCGGTCGAGATCGCCGGTATGTCCGAGGTGCCGAGCGCGGGCGACACGTTCAACGCCGTCGCCGACGAGCGCATGGCGCGCGAGCTGGTCGAGCAGCGCAAGCAGCAGAAGAAGGATGCCGCCAACGCCGGCAGCAAGAAGGTCTCGCTTGACGACCTGTTCTCCCGCATCCAGCAGGGCGAGATGAAGGACTTCAACATCATCGTCAAGGCGGATGTGCAGGGCAGCGCCGAGGCGGTCAAGTCCTCGCTCGAGAAGCTCTCGAATGAGGAGGTGCGCGTGCAGGTCATCCACTCCGGCGTCGGTGCGATCAGCGAGTCCGACGTTATGCTCGCCGCGACATCCAACGCGATCATCGTCGGCTTCAACGTCCGGCCGGATGCCGCCGCGCGCGACAACGCCGCACGCAGCAATGTTGAGATCCGTATGTACCGCGTCATCTATGACTGCATCAACGAGATCGAGGCGGCCATGAAGGGCATGCTCGCGCCGAAGTTCCAGGAGCAGATCATCGGCCACGTCGAGATCCGCCAGACCTTCAAGGTCTCCAAGGTCGGCACCGTCTGCGGCGGCTACGTCACAGACGGCAAGATCGTGCGCAACAGCAAGGTGCGCGTCGTGCGCGACAACATCGTCGTCTTTGAGGGCGACCTTGCATCCCTGCGCCGCTTCAAGGACGATGTCAAGGAAGTTGCCGCCGGTTACGAGTGCGGCCTGCAGGTCGATAAGTACAATGATGTGAAGGTCGGCGATGTGATCGAAGTGTTCGTCATGCAGGAGATCAAGCAGTAAAAAAGGAGTTATCTATGGCTTCCAATAAACTGGCAAGAACGAATGATGATATTCAGCGCGTGCTGGCAAACCTGCTCACGCAGGTCAAAGACCCCCGTGTCCAGCAGGGCATGATCAGCGTCACCCGCGTCGAGACGACGGGCGACCTGCGCTATTCGAAGATCTGGCTCTCCGTGCTCGGTATGCACGATGAGAAGGAATTCAAAAAGGGGCTGCGTTCGGCCTCCGGCTGGCTGCGCCATGAGCTGGGCACCGTGCTGGACCTGCGCTACACCCCGGAACTGGTGTTTGAGATCGACCACTCGATCGAGGAGGGCGCGCATATCAGCGCCATGATCGAGCGGCTGCACGATTCCGACACCGGAAGTGAGGCTTGAAGTATGAATGATCGGGAGTTTGCAGCGGCCTTGTGCGACCGCGACGCGATTCTGATCCTGTCGCACCTGCGCCCGGACGGTGACACGCTCGGGAGCGGTGCGGCGCTTTGCAGCGCGCTGCGCCGCATGGGCAAGACGGCGTATATGTTTCCCAACCCGGAGACAACTGCGCGCTATCTGCCGTATGTGGCGCAGTTTTTTGCGCCTGCGGACTTTGTGCCCGCGTGTGTGGTCGCGGTCGATATCGCGACACCGGATCTGTTCCCGCAGGGATTTTCCGGCGCGGTCGATCTGTGCGTCGACCACCACCCGTCGAACCTGCACTACGCCGGCGACACGCTGCTGCACGCGGAGAAATCCGCCTGCGGCGAGGCAGTGCTCGAGCTCATCGAGCTGCTGACCGGCAGCGTGACCGAGCAGGAGGCAAACCTCCTGTACATCGCCGTCACGACGGACACGGGCTGCTTCCAGTACGCAAACACGAACGCAGCCACCCTGCGCGCGGCGGCGCGCCTGCTCGAGCTCGGCGCCGACAACCGCAAGGTGAGTATGGAGTTTTTCCGCAAGATCTCCCGCGCGCGCATGGCGCTCGTCGGGCATATCTATTCCGGAATGCGCTTTTTCCGCGGCGGTCAGATCGCCATCGCGGTCGTCACGCGCGCGCTCATCGATGCTCTGCAGGCGACGGAGGACGACTGTGACGATATCGCCGGTCTGCCCGGTCGGGCGGACGGTGTGGTCGTGAGCGTGACGATCCGCGAGCTGACCGACGGCCGCAGCAAGATCTCCGTGCGCACGACGCCGGAGGTGGATTCCTGCGCCATCTGCGCGGTCTACGGCGGCGGCGGTCATAAGATGGCCTCCGGCTGCACGCTCACATGCGACCCGGAAACGGCTGTGGAAAAGATCCTTGCGGCCATTGATCAGGTGTGGCCGGCATGAACGGGATCCTACTGGTCGATAAACCCGCCGGCTGGACGAGTCATGATGTCGTGGCAAAGCTGCGCGGCGTGCTCGGCGAGCGGCGCATGGGACATTCCGGCACGCTCGACCCGATGGCGACCGGCCTTCTGGTCGTGTTTGCCGGCCGCGCGACGCGCGCGGTGTCCTTTTCCGAAAACCACACCAAGTGCTATGAGGCACATCTGCGCCTTGGTCTCACGACCGACACGCAGGACACGACCGGCACGGTGCTCAGCCGCTCGGAGCGTGCGGTCAGCCGCGCGGAGCTCGAGGCGGTGCTGCCGCAGTTTCGCGGTGACATCCTGCAGGTGCCGCCGATGTATTCGGCGCTCAAGGTCGACGGCAAAAAGCTCTATGAGATCGCCCGCCGCGGCGGCGAGGTCGCGCGCAAGGCGCGTCCGGTCACGATCGAGGAGCTCACCGTGCTCGGCGAGGCGGACGGGGACTATGTTCTGCGCGTGCGCTGCTCGAAGGGGACTTATATCCGCACGCTCTGCCACGATATCGGCGCGGCGCTCGGCTGCGGCGGCGTGATGAGCGCCCTGCGCCGGACGGAGGTCGGCGCGTACCGCGTGAGCGATGCGCACACGATGGACGCGCTCTGCGCCCTGCCGCGCGAGGCGGCGCAGCGTCTGCTCCTGCCGGTGGACAGTCTCTGGCCGGATGCTGCGCAGTGCACCGTCGATGCGCAGGCGGAGCGGCTTGCCCGCTGCGGCAACCCGTTTCGGCTTTGCGCGCCGGACGGCGTCTATCGCATTTATGCTGCGTCGGGGGAGTTTCTCCTGCTTGCGCAGGTCACGGACGGCACAGCCGTCACGATCAAAAGTTTTTTCGAGGTTTCGTAACGTATGGAAAACCAGAAACGTGTCATTGCTCTGGGCTTTTTTGACGGCATCCACATCGGTCATGCCGCGCTCATGCGCCGCACGGTCGCGCGCGCCGAGGAGATGGATGCCATTCCCACGGTGATGAGCTTTGACGTGCACCCGGACACGCTTGTGCTTGGCAAGGAAGTCCCGCTCATCAACAGCGCGCACGCCCGCGAGGAGCTGATCCAGCGCCTGTTCGGTATCGAGAGCGTGGTCTTTATCCACTTTGACCGCATGGTCATGCAGATGCCGTGGCAGACATTCATCCAGACGCTGGTCGATGAAATGGACGCGGCGGGCTTCGTCGTCGGGCACGATTTCTGCTTCGGCTGGAAGGGTGAGGGCACGGCGGAAAAGCTCGCTGCCTACTGCGCCGAGCGCGGGCTCGGCTGCGATGTCATTCCCGCCGTGACGCTCGACGGCCGCATCGTGAGCTCGACCTATATCCGCGAGCTGCTCGAAAACGGCGAGGTCGAGCGCGCCAACGCGTTTCTCGGCCACCCGCATACGCTCTCGGACACCGTGCACTACGGCTATCGTCTCGGCACGAAGATGGGCACGCCCACGATCAATATGCAGTTTCCGGACGGGGTGCTCGTGCCGCGCCACGGCGTGTACGCAGCGAAGGTGTATCTCGACGACGGCAGTGAACATTGCGCCGTCACGAATGTCGGCGTGCGGCCGACGGTCAGCGGAGGACAGCGCGTGAGCGTGGAGAGCTTTATCCTCGACTATGAGGGCAACCTCTACAACCGTCAGGTGCGGCTGGAGTTTTATAAGTTTTTGCGCCCGGAGCAGAAGTTCCAATCCGTGGACGAGCTCAAGGCGCGCATCCTGCACGATGCCGACACCACCCGCGCCTACTTCGCGGCGCAGATGCAGCACGCATAACGGCAGACAGAAAAAACCGCAGCCCCGATACAACGTGTATCGGGGCTGCGGTTTTTGATCCGCGGATCATTGCGGCGCGGACTGCGCGGTCTTGGCCGGGCGGCGGCGGGATTTTCCGCGGCCGCGCTTGCGCGGCTGCGCAGCCTTGGCCTTGTAGTAGCTCTCCATGCTGTCCGTCGCCTGATAGGTCAGGCGTGTGGCGCTCCACGTGCAGTCGTCCGCCTTGCGGAACTTGAGCCGCACGAGCAGCTTGCCGTCGGTCGGACACTCGCCGAGCGCCATGTAGCGCTGGTCGCCCTGATTGACCCACTTGCTGTAGTGCACCTCGCCGCTGCACAGCGGGCAGCAGGGGGTGACAAAGGCTGTGTCGCCGAAGAGCTCGGACTTTGTGGCATAGGATTCCGAGGCAACATGCTCGATGGGGTCCGGGCCGCTGCTTTCGCCGCGGTGCTCCTTCGGCAGATGGGTCGTGAGCTTCTGCGCGGCGTCATGGTAGTCGGCAAGTCCCTTCTCCATGTTCAGGTGCGTGCACACGAGGGCGGTGTTGTACGCGTCGCCGAGCGCGTCATGCGCGATGCGCGTCTGCTCGATGGTGAAGTGCTCCATCGCGGTCGCAAGCGATTTCTGGTTGCGGTCGCCGTCGGTCTGGAGGTTGTAGATGAGCTGGAGGTTGACCCAGCCCGCGATCCAGTCCCAGTCGAGATCGTGGATGATGATGTTCTGCTCGAGGATACCCTGATCGTCGCAGCCCCAGGTGAGAAACGTCACATCGTCACCGCACCAGGCGCGAAACTGCGCCAGCGCTTCCGGAAAGCTCACTCCGGCGGCCAGGCGCTCGCGGTCGAAGCCGGTGAGCTTTTTGACCTTGTAGTGCATACGCTTAAAATAAACGGGCTTGACGTCGATCTTGAATTCTTCGCCGGGGGTCATGTCTTCGTTGAGCTTCACCGCGCCGATCTCGATGATCTCGCCGCGCAGGTGAATGGGCAGCTTGTTGAATACGGAGGATTTGGAACTCATCGCCTGATTCCATTCCAGATCCATCACGACATAATGCATGGCTCTTTTCCGTCCTTTCCTGTAACATTAGGAGTATAGCACACAATGCGGCAACTTTCACGCCCTTTTTTTCGGGAATTCTATATTTGAATGCAAGAACATAGTGTGATATAATCATACAGTACCGTCTGAGGGCGGTTTTATGAGAAAACGAAGGGGGAATCCCAATGAAAATTGCAGTTCTTTGCGGCGGCCTGAGCCCTGAGCGCAACGTCTCGATCTCGAGCGGCACGAAAATTGCCGGCGCGCTGAAGGAAAACGGCCATCAGGTCGTGCTGCTGGATATGTTCTTCGGTCTTGAGGACTATACGGGTGATATCGCCCGTGTGTTTGACGACCCGCCGGCACTCGGCGGCACGCGCATCGACGAGAGCGCGCCGGATCTGGAGGCTGTGCGCGCGCAGCGCAAGCTCCGCAGCCCGAGTCTCTTCGGCGCGCACGTGCTCGAGGTGTGCGCCATGGCGGACATCGTGTTTCTCGCGCTGCACGGCCGCACCGGTGAGGACGGCCGCGTGCAGGCGACGCTCGACCTGCTCGGCATCCCCTACACCGGCAGCGGTTATCTCGGCAGCGCCATCGCCATGGATAAGGACCTGACCAAGCGCATTGTTGCGCCGCTCGGTGTCAAGACACCGGCGTGGATGCTCGTCGAGAGCGACGGCATGGATATCGATGCCGTCATTGCGCAGGCGAAGCTGCCCTGCGTCGTCAAGCCGGATGACTCCGGCTCGAGCATCGGCGTGTCGATCGCAAACGACGCGGCCGAGCTGCGCACTGCGCTCGAGGCTGCCGCCCGTGAGGGCAGCCGCATCCTCATTGAGCAGTATGTCCGCGGCCGCGAGGTGCAGATCGGCATCCTCGGTAACAAGGCGCTGCCGAGCATCGAGATCATTCCGGCGGTCGGCTTCTATGACTACCGCAACAAGTACCAGCCCGGTGCTGCCAAGGAGATCACCCCGGCGGAGATCCCGGCCGAGACCGAGCAGCGTCTGGCCGATGCCGCGCTGACGGTGTTCCGCGCGCTGAACCTGTCGGCCTATTCGCGCGCCGACTTCATCCTCGACGACGCGGGCGAGCTGTGGTTCCTCGAAATCAACACCCTGCCCGGCATGACGCCCACCAGCCTCGTGCCGCAGGAGGCCGCCGCCGTCGGTATCAGCTACAGCGAGCTGTGCGAGCAGATCATCGCCGCTGCGCTGCATAAGTGAGCCGATGACGGGCTATTGCGTATCGGATATTGCCGCCATTACCGGCGGTGTGCTTTCGGGTGACGGAGCTGCGCCCGTGACCGGTGCGGTCATTGACAGCCGCGCCGTCACGCCCGGCGCGCTCTTTGCCGCTATCCCCGGCGAGCGGGTCGATGGGCACGACTATATCGGCAAGGCGTTCGATCTCGGCGCGTCCTGTTGCCTCGCGCAGCGCGTTCCGGCGGGGGAGACCCGCCCGGTCATCTGCGTGCCGGATACGGCTGCCGCGCTCGAGACGCTCGCGCGCGCCTACCGCGCCCGCTTTGCCATCCCCGTGCTCGGCGTGACCGGAAGCGTCGGCAAGACGACGGCCAAGGAAATGGTCGCCTCCGTGCTCGCGCAGCGCTGGAACACGCTCAAGACGGAGAAAAACTTCAACAATCAGCTCGGTGTGCCGCTCACGCTCTTCCGGCTCGAGCCGGAGCATCAGGCCGCGGTCGTGGAGATGGGCGTGTCGCACTTCGGCGACATGGCGCCGCTGGCTGCCATGGTGCAGCCGACGGCCATGCTCTTTACGATCATCGGGCACGCGCATCTGGAGTTTCTGCGCGACCGCCGCGGCGTCCTGCAGGAAAAGACCTCCGTGCTCGACACCATGCCGGCCGATGCCGTGGCCTTCTGCAACGGGGATGACGATCTTCTGCGCGCCATGACCTGCCGCCAGCGCAAGGTGACGTTCGGCCTCTCGGAAGGGTGCGATGTGCGCGCGGTCGAGGTGCGCGACCTCGGGGACGACGGCAGCACCTGCACGATCGTTGCGGGCACGCGGCGCATCCCGGTGCGCATCCGCGCCTACGGGCAGCACATGGTCTACGCGGCGCTCGAGGGTGCGGCCGTCGGCATCGAATACGGTCTGACGGACGATGAGATTATTCGCGGCATTGCGGCCTATCAGCCGGTCGGCAGCCGTGCAAACGTGGTGCGCACGGCGCGCTATACGGTTATTGACGACTGCTACAACGCCAACCCCGACTCCACGGCCGCCGCGCTGCGCTCCATGGCGACGCTCCCGGCCGGCCGCCGGGTGGCCATTCTCGGCAACATGGGCGAGCTTGGACCCGATGCCGCGGCGCTGCACCGCGAGACCGGCGTCTGCGCGGCCAAGGCGGGCGTGTCGCTCGTCATCACGTGCGGAGCGCTGGCGCGCGAGATCGCGGCCGGTGCTGCCGGGGCGGACCCGAACGTGCAGACGGCGTCGTTTGCCGCGCTCGACGAGCTGCTCGCGGCGCTGCCGGAGCTGGTGCAGCCGGGCGACTGCGTGCTTGTCAAGGCGTCGCACAGCATGGCGTTTGAATGCGTCGTTCAGGCACTGACACAGAACTGAAGACCCGAAAGTTACCCGGACAGAGGCTTGACTTCTGTCCGGTTTTCTTACGTCTGTACAACTTGTCAAATTCGTAACGTTAAAAAACGAACGAATTTGTTAAAAAAGTAGAAAAGGAAAATAGGGCTTTTCAAACGGGGGAAAAAGCGCTACAATACAGTTGACAAGAAAATAACGATGTTCGACAGGCTTCGTTCCGATTCCCCACAGCGGCAGCTGCCGTCCGTGTGGGAAGTGTGGAAAGCGGAACGCGCACAACAACATAGAAGACACGAATTACATTTGATTTCTTAAGGAGGAATCTGTCATGGCTAAGACCAAGATCGCAGTTTTGTGGGGCGTCCTCATCGCAATGATGGTGGCATGTGCCGGTATCTACGCAACGCTCAAGGCGCGCGAGATGAACCCGTACATCAACAGCACCGGCTCTTATATGGAGGTCGTGCAGCCGCAGGATCAGGCTTCCGCTGCTGTTGCGGACAACGTGGTCACAGTCAACGACTGAGCCCTGACAGGCGCGTGATCCACGCCTGCATACCGTATGCAAGCCGCCGGGTGAGGCAATGCCTCACCCGGCGGCTTTTTTACGGCGCTGCGCTCCTGTCAAAAAGTACTACTTTTTGACAAAGTGGTTCGCAGTCTGCTGCGCGCATAATTTGAGCGCCGGCGGCGCGCAAATTCCACACTTGCAGCCTGAGCGGTATTTTCTTCGCCGCACATGTCGCCGAAGAAAATGATCAGACTTCTTTTCGCCGCCGCGGCGGCGAAACTCTACGAGGTTTTTGGACAAGCTGGCGTCCCGCATCCGAGGATGCGGGACGTTTTGGCATATTTGAACAAACTGCGTACCCCCTCCATGTGCAACTGGGAGAAAAATGAAAAGCTGCGTTCAAAATTTGGGAGTTATATGATATCCTTGTATTACAGTGATCGAAAGGAAAGGGAGGGAATCTGACATGATCGCTACGGTTTTGTGCCTGTCGGTTCTGCCGACCGTTCTCTGCGCGTTTGCTTTTGTGTACGGACTGGTCTTTTGCATCCAGTCACTGATCAACGGTGAAAAGATGAGCGAGAGCAAGCAGTGCCGCAATATGTTCCTGCTGGCGGGCGGGAGTCTTGCGCTGCTGCTGCTTTTGCCGAACCCATGGCTCTATCTATACGCATCCTGAACAAAAATGGGGCGCTGCGATCCTGTCAAAAAGTGTTACTTTTTGACAAAGGGGCTGCAGTCTGCTGCGCGCATAATTTGTGCGCCGGCGGCGCACAAATTTCACACTTGCAGCCTGAGCGGTATTTTCTTCGCCGCACATGTCGCCGAAGAAAATGATTGGGCTTTCTTTCGCCGCTTCGGCGGCGAAACTCTACGAGGTTTTTGGATAAGCTGAAAAGGCGGCGAACATAGCTCGCCGCCTCATGTTTCGGTTTTCTCACAGGCCGATGCTTGCCAGCAGGTCTGCGATGCCGGTGGATTTGATGAACGTGAAGATCGCACCGATGTCGTAGTGCTCATACGCCGCGTCCCAGATGCGGTCGGGGCTGCCGCCGGTCGCAAGGCCGACGCCGAGCACGATCTCGCCGACGATCAGGATGCACAGCGCGATGATGAGAATGGTCTTCCATGCTTTTTTCATGCGGCGATCTCCTTTCTGCACCAGCGATGGCCCAGCCGCACCAGCAGCCTGACCCAGCCGATGACCATGCGGATGAACAGCCAGACGGCCAGCCAGATCACGACGAGCGCGATGGCGATCACGGCGGCACCGCCGCCGAGCAGGATGAGCATATCCGCCACCACGGGCAGGCCGATGAACGCGGTCATGATCAGGCTCACACCGGCTGCACCGCACACGGCGCCGATGGCCAGCACGGCCAGATCCAGCACCAGCAGCACGGCGAACACCGGCACGCCGATGATGATCGCGCCGAGCGTGTACAGGATCGCCAGAAAGACGTTCGTCTTGTATTCCGGCTCGTAGTCGTCGTAGTATTCTTCGTCGTATTCCTCGCCGTATCCTTCGCCGGGCTGCTCGTCGTAGTAGCCGTCGTCGTCGGCGTCGGCGGGCTGTTCGTCGTAGTAGCCGTCGTCTTCGTCAGGCTGCTCGTCGTAGTAGCCGTCGTCTGCGGGCTGCTCGTCATAGTAGCCGTCGTCGTCAGCCGGCTGCTCGTCGAATGAGAGCTGCCCGTCGAATGAGAGCTGCCCGTCGAGCACGGGCGCTTCGTCCGTTTCGGGCTCGTCGGGCTCCTCCGGCAGATCCGGGAACGTGAACGACGGCGCGGGGCTCTGCGCGGCTGCCGCGGTCATCGGGCGGTACTGCTCGGCGCGCGGGCGCGGCTGGGGCGCACGCTTGGGCTCCACCTGCGCGGGAGCGACCACGGGGGCTGCGGCCGGCGTGATCTTGCCGCTGTCAGCATACCGGATGAGGGCAACGGCGACTTTGGTCGGGTTGCCGATCTCCTGAATGAGGCGCTCCTCATCGGGCGCATTGTCAAACATATTCTCCATCTGCGCGATGAGCGCCTGACGTGTCTGGTCGTCGGTGATCAGGCCGAGCAGGCTGCTGATCTCCGCCATGTAACTCTGTCTGTTGATAGATGGTCACCTCCAAGGGGTTCGATGCACATTGTATGGCATTCTAATTTACATATTATATTGCACGAATCAGGTGCGGTCAAGCCCGAAATGCACTTTTCGCCCGTGCGCCGGCTCTTGACAGGCGGTCTGCGGCGGGGTATCCTGTGAAAAAAGAGCCGGTTTTCCGAAAAGCCGGAAAGGAGTGGAACGCATGGAACCAAAGCGCCCCTACACCGAGACGGAGCCCGAAACGGCGGCGCAGACGCCCGAGACCGCGCCGGAAAAGCCGCGCGAGCCGTTTTTCCGCCGCCAGCGCCGCGAGCTTTCAGACGCCTGGCGCGAGATCTACTGCAACAGCCGCGCGCGGCGCATCCGCACATGGCAGATCGCGGTGTTCGCGCTCATGATCGTCGAGGCGGCGGTCATGGCCATCGCCGTCCACCCGGCGTACTGGGTCGGTGCGGGGCTGCTTGCACTGCTGTGCGTGAGACAGCTGTTCGACCGCCGGCCGGAGCGGCACTCTGTCGCCGGTGTCGTGCTCTACGGCGTGATCGCCGTGCTCATCGGCATTTTTGCCGTCGAGCAGGTGCTTTGAGCGCCGTGCGCGCTTGACAAACGGCGGGCGATTGCATAAAATATAAAAGTTGCCCAATACATTATAAATTACGGCTGCGCGGGTGCTTCGCGCGGCATACAGAGGAGAGTTGCGCTTATGGCCAAAGAAAAAAAGGTCGAGCAGATCACCGATATGGAAGTGGATTTCGCCCAGTGGTTCACCGACGTGTGCACCAAGGCGGAGCTTGTGGATTATTCCGACGTCAAGGGCCTGTTCGTTCTGCGCCCCTACGGCTACGCCATCTGGGAGAACATCCAGAAGGTGCTCGACGGCAAGTTCAAGGCGACCGGTCACCAGAACGTGTCCATGCCGATGCTGATCCCCGAGAGCCTGCTGCAGAAGGAGAAGGACCACGTCGAGGGCTTCGCGCCCGAGTGCGCGTGGGTCACCATGGGCGGCAGCGAGGAGCTGCCGGAGCGCCTGTGCGTGCGCCCGACGTCCGAGACGCTCTTCTGCCAGCACTGGAGCCACATCGTGCACAGCTGGCGCGACCTGCCGTGCCTGTATAACCAGTGGTGCAGCGTCATGCGCTGGGAAAAGACCACGCGCCCGTTCCTGCGCGGCCGCGAGTTCCTCTGGCAGGAGGGGCACACCCTGCACACCTCTGAGGAAGAGGCGCGCAAGGAGACGCTGCAGATGCTCGAGATCTATGCCGACACCTGCGAGCAGGAGCTGGCCATGCCCGTCATCCGCGGCAACAAGACCGATAAGGAGAAGTTCGCCGGTGCGGTGAACACCTACACCATCGAGTGCATGATGCACGACCGCAAGGCGCTGCAGTCCGGCACGAGCCACTACTTCGGCGACGGCTTTGCCCGCGCGTTCGACATCACCTATACCGACAAGAACAACCAGCAGGCCTATCCGCACCAGACCTCGTGGGGTATGTCCACGCGCATCATCGGCGGTCTGATCATGACCCACGGTGACAATAGCGGTCTCGTGCTGCCGCCGCACATCGCGCCGATCCAGGTCATCGTGCTGCCCATCGCGGCGCACAAGCCCGGCGTGACCGAGAAGGCCGAGGAGCTCGTCGCGCGCCTGAAGGCCGCCGGCCTGCGCGCGCAGGGCGACTTCAGTGACAACAGCCCCGGCTGGAAGTTCGCCAACTGGGAGATGAAGGGCGTGCCGCTGCGCGTCGAGATCGGCCCGAAGGATATCGAGGCCGGTCACTGCGTCGCCGTCCGCCGCGACAACGGCGAGAAGATCACCGTCGCGCTCGATGAGCTCGAGGCGCGCATCCCCGCGCTGCTCGAGGACGTGCAGCAGGGCCTGTTCGACAAGGCCAAGCGCAACCTCGACGAGCACACCTACGCCGCGCACTCGCTGGCCGAGGCCAAGGAGCTGCAGGAGAAAAACGGCGGCTTCATCAAGACCATGTGGTGCGGCGACCTCGCCTGCGAGCTCGAGATGAAGGAAAAGGCCGGTATGTCCAGCCGCTGCATCCCGTTCGAGCAGGAGCACATCGACGATGTCTGCCCCGTGTGCGGCAAGCCCGCCAAGTGCATGATCTACTGGGGCGTGGCATACTGAGCCGAGCCCGAAACGCAAAAATCAACCGCCCGCTGCGATCGCAGCGGGCGGTTTTGTTTATTCGTTTTCGATATAGAAGATCTTGCGCAGCGTCTGCACCGGAAGCTTGACGACGCTGCGGTCATACGTCACGAGACCGTTGAGCTCGTGCTCCACGTCGCTCAGCTGCGTGTACACCGCGGCGCTGAGTCCCTGCGCGATGGCGGGGCGGATCTGCTCGTCATAGAGCGCCTGGAGCGCATACTCGAGCGAGAGCGGCGCGTCGCACGTCTTGTAGCCGACGCTCCTGCCGCCCATGGCGTGCCCCTCGACGCGGTGGACATAGCCGCCGAACTCCGACAGCAGCGTGGCACGGCCGAGCTTGTCGGGCTGGAATTTGTACTTCTGGAAGTACACGTGCAGGCTGCGCACATCGCCGAAGCCCTGATCGTGCCAGCCGCTGGCCGGGTCGATCGTGCGGGTCTTGTCCACGGACTGGATGACCTGCACGGCCGTCTGGCTGTCAAACTGGCCCCAGCCCTCGTTGAACGGCACCCACATGGCGATGCACGGGTGGTTGTAGAGCGTGGTGACCATGTCGCGCAGCTCGTTCAGAAACGCCTTGCGCGCCGTCACGTTCGTGCGGCCGAAGAGGGGATACCAGCTGTCGTCGAGGTGCCAGCCCGTCACGAGCGGGGTCGAGACGATGAGCGGGTCGTAGCGCCGGCCGCCGCAGGGCATATCCTGCCAGACGAGCATGCCCAGCCGGTCGCAGTGGTAATACCAGCGGTCGCACTCGACCTTGATGTGCTTGCGCAGCATGTTGAAGCCCATATCCTTGGCCAGCTGGATGTCGTAAACGAGCGCGTCGTCGCTCGGCGCGGTGTAGAGCCCGTCCGGCCAGTAGCCCTGATCGAGCAGCCCGTTGTGAAAATACGGCTTGCCGTTGAGAAACAGGCGGCGCACGCCGTCCTTGTCCGTCTCGACGCTGCATTTGCGCATGGCAAAGTAGCTGTAGACCGTGTCGCTGCCGAGCGTCACGCTGAAGGGGTAGAGCGTCGGCTGCTCCGGCGACCAGGGGCGGAACGACTGCACCGGCACGTGCGCCGGCACGCCCGCCGGGAATGTGAAGCGCTTGCCCTCGAGGTCGATCGTGCACTGCCCCTCGCCCTCGACGGTGATCTCCACCTGATGCGCGTCGAATAGCGGCGTCACGCGCAGGGAGCGGATGTAATTCTGCGGCACGCTCTCGAGCCAGACCGTCTGCCAGATGCCGCTCTGCGGCGTGTACCAGATGCCGTGCGGGTGCAGCGTCTGCTTGCCACGCGGGAGCTGGGACTTGTTGGTCGCATCGCGCACGCACACGAGGATCGTGTTTTCCTTGGCCAGCACCTCGGTGATGTCCACCGTGAACGGCAGGTATCCGCCCGTGTGCGTGGCCAGCTCCACACCGTTGCACCACACGGTCGCGGTCTGATCGACCGCGCCGAAGTGCAGCAGCACGCGCCCGATGTTGAACCCGTCCGGCAGCGTGACCGTGCGGATGTACCACAGGTATTCCTCCGGCTGCAGGACGCGTCCCACACCGGACAGCTCGCTCTCGGGCGAGAAGGGCACGAGGATCGTGCCGTCGGCCTGCGCGGGCTTTTGCGCGCTCGTCGTGATCGCGTAGCTCCACGGGCCGTTGAGATTCAGGTAGCTGTCGCGCACCATCTGCGGCCGGGGATACTCCGGCAGGGGCTGCGCGCGATCGAGCGTGTCCGCCCAGGGTGTCAGCATAACGTGGCCTCCTTTTCCCGCCGGCGGCGCGCCGGCAGAGCATTTGCTATCTATTTTACAGGATTTTTGCGCGCTTGTTAAGCCCCTGCGCGCGGATTTTTTCGCGTCTGCGCATGCCTGTTTTCCGGATGAAACGGGAAAAAAGGGCCAAAATGCACAAAATGCTGCAAATTTTCCGCAAAGATCGGTCTTGTCAGCATTTTTTCAGGTTCGTTAATATTTAAATTAGTACAATTTGATGTTTTTCCGCCGTTTTTGGTGGACGAAAATGGGGTGGTGTGCTAAGATATGTGGGTCAAAAAATAGAGAGGTGATGCAAATGCCCTTTAAGTTTCATGGCGGAGTTCATCCCAACTACATGAAGGCGCCGGACGTTCCGGTGACCGTCATTGCTCCTCCGCCGCAGGTCGTGCTCCCGGTGATGCAGCATATCGGCGCACCCTGCAAGCCGCTGGTCGAAGTGGGCGACTATGTGAAGATGGGTCAGAAGATCGCTGACAATCCCGCACCCGTCTCCGCCCCCATCCATGCGACTGTCTCCGGCAAGGTGATTGCCATCGAGCCGAGACCCCACCCGCTGGGCGACATGGTCCCCGCGATCGTGATCGAAAACGACTTCCAGGACACCCCCTGCACGGATCTCGCGCCGCTGACGCCCGAGCAGATGAAGGATCCTGAGGCCATTCTCGAGCGCATCCGCGAGGCCGGTATCGTCGGCCACGGCGGCGCCATGTTCCCGACCGCGTTTAAGATCCGCGGCGGTCTCGGCAAGGTCGACACGCTCATCATCAACGGTGCAGAGTGCGAGCCGTATCTCAACGGCGACCACCTGACCATGAAGAACCACCCTGAGGAACTGCTCAAGGGCATCGAGCTGGCGCGCATCGCGTCCGGTCTCGATAAGGCGTACTACGGCATCGAGAAGAACAAGCAGGACGCCATCGACCTGCTCCTGTCCAAGAACCCCGCGCAGTACGGCGTGGAGATCGTGCCGGAGAACGTCAAGTACCCGCAGGGCGCCGAGAAGATGCAGATCAAGGCCATCACGAACCGTGAGGTCAAGCCCGGCGGTCTGCCGTCCGGCGTCGGCTGCAACGTCATCAGCACCCAGACGGCTTACGCCATCTACCGCGCCTGCTACGAAGGCATGCCGAGCATCGAGCGTGTCCTCACCGTCGCCGGCAGCGCCATGGGCGATAAGTCCTATAACCTGCAGTGCCGCTTCGGCACCCCGTTCAGCTACATCGTCGAGCAGTGCGGCGGCTTTGTCGTCGAGCCGAAGAAGATCGTGCTCGGCGGCCCCATGATGGGTCTGATCGCCACGAATCTCGAGGCGCCCAACATCAAGGGCACCGCGGGCATCCTGTTCTTCACCGATAAGGAAGACCGCTCGGTCGAAAACCCGACGTGCATCCACTGCGGCAAGTGCCTGACGGTCTGCCCGATGAAGCTCGAGCCGCTGTACATGTACAAGTACTTCCAGAACCGTGACTTCGAGAACATGCAGAAGTACCATATCCTCGACTGCTTCGAGTGCGGCAGCTGCTCGTACAACTGCCCGGGCCGTCTGCCCCTGACCCACACCTTCAAGACCGCAAAGCTCCTCTTCGCCGCCCGCGCGGCGGAAGAAAAGGCCCGCGCGGAAGCCGCTGCAAAGGAGGCTGAAACGAAATGACACCGAAAGAATTTACCTTTGACGCTGCCTATCAGCCTCAGGTTCGCGCCAAGCGCGGCACGCGCGAGATCATGCTCGATGTGATCATCGCCCTGCTCCCGGCTCTGTGCGTCGGCGTGTGGCAGTTCGGCGCGCAGGCGCTCATCCCGCTGGCCGTGTCGGTCGTGTCGTGCGTGTTTTTTGAGTGGGCTTACCGCAAGCTCCTGAAAAAGCCCGACACCATCGGCGATCTGTCCGCCGTGGTCACCGGCATCCTGCTCGCGTTCACCCTGCCCGCCAACTGCAAGTGGTGGCTGCCGATCATCGGCGCGTTTTTCGCCATCGTGGTCGTCAAGCAGCTCTACGGCGGCATCGGCAAGAACTTCCTCAACCCGGCACTTGCCGGCCGTGCGTTCCTGCTCGCGTCCTACGCGCTGTTCATGACCACGTGGGTCGTGCCCGGCAGTCTGGCCGGCGTTGTGGACGCCGAGACCATGGCTACCCCGCTGAGCTATATGAAGGCCGGCGAGGCGCTGCCGCAGTATTTCACGCTGAAGTCCATGTTCCTCGGCACGATGCCCGGCTGCCTCGGTGAGGTGAGCGCGCTCGCGCTGCTCATCGGCGGCGTGTATCTGCTGGCGCGCAAGGTCATCACCTGGCACATCCCCGTGTCGTTCATCGGCTCCGTCGCCCTGCTGACGCTCATCTTCGGCAGCAAAAACGGCGGCGGCTACACCCACGTCGAGTGGATGCTCGACAACCTCCTGACCGGCGGCCTGCTGCTCGGCGCGTTCTTCATGGCGACCGACTACAGCACCAGCCCCGTTACCGCTCCCGGCCGCATCATCTACGGCGTCGGCTGCGGCGCGCTGACCGTGCTCATCCGCGTGTTCGGCGGCTTCCCGGAGGGCGTTTCCTTTGCCATCCTCATCATGAACTGCTGCGCGTGGATGTTCGACAAGCACACCCAGCGCCGTCAGTTCGGCGTCAGCCGCGAGGACGTCAAGGCCAAGAAGGCCGCTGCAAAGGCTGCGAAGAAAGAAGCAAAGGAGGCTGCTGCAAATGGCTGAAAAGACTGAAAAGAAATCCGGCGGCGGCCAGATCATCAAGCTCGCGCTCGTGCTCTTTGCTGTGTCCGCGATCATGGCACTCGCCCTCGGCCTCGTTTATGAGGTGACGAAGGACACCATCTCCATGCGCGCAGCCGAGACGACCAAAAACGCATACGCCAACGTTCTCCAGGCTGACGACTACGCAGAGCAGGCCGATTTCGAGAACGACGGCACCATCACCAAGCTCAGCGTCGCCACCACCGGCGGCGAGCAGACCGGCTACGTCGCCGAGACCACGTTCTCCGGCGCACAGGGCATGATTACCATGGTCGTCGGTCTCGACAGCGACTATAACTGCACCGGTGTGTACATCACCAAGCATTCCGAGACCTCCGGCCTCGGCGCCAAGGCGGCCGACACCACCGACGGTGCCTGGCGCGACAATCTCGTCGGCCAGGGCGACGGCCTTGCGCTGACGAAGGACAAGGGCACGGTCGCAGCCATCTCCGGCGCGACGATCACGTCCCGCGCCGTCGTCAACGAAGTGCAGACCGTCATCAACGCGGCCAAGTCGCTGGGTTAAGGAGGGCTGAAGCATGAATATCAAACAACAGTTCAAGGAAGGCCTCATTACCAACAACCCGGTTCTCGTGCAGCTCATCGGCATGTGCGCGACCATGGCCATCACGACCAGCCTCTTCAACGGCATCGGCATGGGCCTGTCCGTGCTCGTCATCCTGACGTGCTGCAATGTGGTCATTTCTCTCATCCGTAAGGTCATCCCGAATGACATCCGTCTGGCCATCTTCGTGCTGGTCATCGCGAGTTTCGTCACGATCGTCGACCTGGTGCTGCAGGCTTACGTTCCCGCGCTGAGCGCGTCTCTGGGCGTGTTCATCCCGCTGATCGTCGTCAACTGCATCATCATCGGCCGTGCCGAGGCGTTCTGCCAGAAAAACCCCGTTGGCCCGTCGTTCTTCGACGGCATCTTCCAGGGCCTCGGCTACACGCTCGTGCTCATCGCCATGTGCGTCATCCGTGAGCTGCTCGGCAAGGGCTCGTTCGGCACCGGCATCTTCAACACCATCGACGGTGTCATCGGCACCGGCAATGGCATTCAGATCTTCCCGGCTGAGTACGGCGCGCTCGTGCTCACGCTCCCGATCGGCGGCTTCATTACGCTCGGCTGCCTGATCGCGCTTATGCAGTATGCGCTGCGCAAGTCCGCCGAGAAGAAGGAAGCCAAGGAAAAAGCGCTCGCTGCGCAGGAAAAGGAGGCGGCATAACATGAGTTCATCGACCGGTATTTTTGCCATCATCCTCAGCGCCGTCCTGACGAATAACTTCATTTTCTCGCAGTTCCTCGGCTGCTGCCCGTTCCTCGGCTGCTCGAGCAAGATCGACACCGCCGCCGGCATGGGCCTCGCCGTCACGTTCGTCATGGGCCTCGCGTCCGCCATCTGCTGGCTGGTCAACCTGCTGCTCGTGCAGCTTGGTCTCCAGTTCCTGCAGACGATCGCTTACATCCTCGTCATCGCCGCGCTCGTGCAGTTCATCGAGATGTTCCTCAAAAAGTCCATCCCGTCGCTGTACTCCGCGCTCGGCATCTACCTGCCCCTGATCACCACCAACTGCGCCGTGCTGGGCGTCGTGCTGCTCAACACGCAGTACACCTTCGGCTTTGTGCAGAGCGTGGTCTACGGTGTGTTCGGCGGTCTCGGCTTCATGCTCGCCATCTGCCTGTTTGCAAGCGTGCGTGAGAAGCTCGAGTTTGCCGACTATCCGGAGTGCTTCGAGGGCTTCCCGATCTGCCTCGTCTCTGCCGGCCTGCTTGCCCTTGCGTTCATGGGCTTCTCCGGCATGAAGATCGGCTAAGGAGGGCATGAATATGGATTTTAAATTGATTCTCGAGGGCATCGCTGTCCTCGGCGCCATGGGCGCCATCTTCGGCGCGCTGCTGGCCTTTGCCGCGAAGATCTTCTATGTGGAGGTCGACCCCAAGCAGGAAGCCGTCCGTGCGTGCCTCGCCGGCGCCAACTGCGGCGGCTGCGGCTACCCCGGCTGTGACGGCTATGCCGCCGCGGTCGCGGCCGGCAAGGCTCCGGTCAACTGCTGCGTGGCCGGCGGTCAGGCCGCTGCCGATCAGATCGCCGAGATCATGGGCGTCTCCGCCGGTGCGGAGGAGAAGATGGTCGCGTTCGTGCCGTGCTCCGGCGCGGAGGGCGTCGCCGTTAAGCGCTTCAACTACTCCGGCCCGCAGGATTGCCAGGCTGCCATGCTGTTCGGCGGCAAGAGCAACAAGGAGTGCCGCTTCGCCTGCATCGGTCTCGGCAACTGCGCCAGAGCCTGTAAGTTCGGCGCGATGCACATCGTCAACGGCGTCGCCAAGGTCGACCGCGACAAGTGCGTCGGCTGCATGGCCTGCGCCGATGCCTGCCCGAAGAAGATCATCGAGCGTGTGCCGTACAAGCAGGCCGTGCTTGTCGGCTGCCGCAATCAGGACAAGGGCGCCGTCACGCGCAAGATCTGCGACGTCGGCTGCATCGGCTGCATGAAGTGCCAGCGTGAGTGCCCGGCGGATGCCATCAAGATCGAGAACTTCGTGTCCAAGATCGACTATGACAAGTGCGTCGGCTGCGGCCACTGCGCCGATATCTGCCCGCGCGGCATCATCAACCTGCTCGACATGGTCAAGCAGTAAGCTGCCAAAACATGAAAAACAGACGGACACTCCAGTGTCCGTCTGTTTTTTTGCGCACCGGCGGCAAAGCGTCCCTTTCCCTGCGGGGTAAACGGTCAGACCGCCAAAAGCCTCGCAGAGTTTGCCGCCCGCAGGCGGCAAAAAAGTGGAATCATTTTCTCCGGCGACATGTGCGGCGGAGAAAATACCGCTCGGCCTGCAAACGTGCGCGCCTCTGCCGTAGGCGGACGGCGCGTGCGATGCAGTCAGGCTGCAAACCCCTATGTCAAAAAGTAATACTTTTTGACAGGCCGTCCCGGTGTCCGTCTGTTTTTTTGCGCACGGAGCATGGAAACGTCCCTTTCCCTGCATGGCGGAATGTGTTACAATAAATCGATCAACGTGAGGAGGCCGCCATGTACCAGACCAGACCCGACGACTATGATGCGTTCCGGTGCATCGCCGGTGCGTGTCCGCAGACGTGCTGCGCCGCGTGGGAGATCGTTGTTGACCCCGATGCGCAGGATGCCTATCTGCGCCTGCGGCATCCGCTGGCGCAAAAGCTCCGGCGCGTGATGCGTGTGGATGCGGACGGCGACACCTACTTTGCGCAGTCGGACGGGCGCTGCCCGTTTCTGTGTGCGGACGGTCTGTGCGAGCTGCAGCGCACGCTCGGCGCGCAGAGCCTGTGCCGCACCTGCCGCGATTTTCCGCGCTGGGAGGTGCTGCTGTGTGACCGGGTGGAGCAGGGGCTGTCCCTCGCGTGCCCGGAGGCCGCGCGGCAGCTGCTCGCGCGCACCGCGCCGCTGCGCTTCGTGTCCGTGCGGATACCGGATGACGGCTATGTGCCCGGCGCGCGGGAGCGGCGGCTGACGGAGGCGCTCATGGCGGTGCGCGACCGGACGCTCGCGCTGCTGACGCGGCCGGAGCACACGGCGCGGGAGAACCTCGCGGCGGCGGAGGCGTTTGCCTATGCGGCGCAGCGTCTGCTCGACGGACACCGGCTCGCGGCGCTGGCTGCCGGAAACGTGCCGCAGCGGGGCATGGATGCGTGTGCCGGGTGCCTGAAGCCCGCAGCGCTGGCGGCGGCGTTTGCATCGCCCGAGCCGCTCGATCCGCAGTGGCCGGAGCTGCTCCGGCGCGTGGCTGCGCTGCCGGTCTGCCCGCCGCCCCGGCTGACGCAGACGCAGCAGATGTGCCTTGCGCAGGCGATCGTCTGGCGGCACGGCATGGACGCGCTCGACGACCGCGACGTGGTTTTCCCCGTGCGGTATGCCGCGGCGGCGCTGCGGCTGCTCGACTGTCTTGCGGCGGTGAGCGAGCGCACGGACGCGCAGCTTGTCGTGTGCGTTATGCGCGAGACGGAAAATGACCCCGAGGCGCTGCCGAGGCTGCGGGCGGGGCTGCAAAATACGGCAAAATTATGAGGCTTAGGAGGCACTCAAGGATGAAAAAATGTGACTGCAAGATCATGAACACCCTCAGCAGGTACCCGAAGGTCTGGCCGTGGCTCGGCGTGGCGGGCTACGCGCTCGACGGCGCGGAGCTCGTGCTCAAGCACACCCGCTGGGGCAAGATGAACTACAAGGCGCGTATGCTCGTGCACGGTGCGGGCGCAGGGCTGCTGTGTCTCGGCGCGGGCGTGCACACGGCGCAGGCGGTCGCCGCCGGCATGGTCAATGTCCCCGCCGCCGTGACCGGCGCGGTCATCGGCACCGGCATCGTCGGGCTGAACTATACGCACGCCGAGGCAAAAAAGATCGGCGTCAAGCGCGCGCGTGTGCTGCACCGCGTGTTTTGCGCCATGACCGGCCTCGGCATCGCCGCGCACGTGATCGGCGTCAAGCGCCCGAGACGGTAAGATACACTGCGCATCAGACAGAAAACAGCCACCGTGGTTCGCGCCACTGTGGCTGTTGCCATTTTTAAGAAAATGTGATAATCTAGAATCTACAGAAAAAACGGGATTCGGAGGGAGCTATGAAAAAACAAATCTGCTGCATAATTGCCGCGGTGACTGTGGTCACAATGCTGCCGGGATGCGGCGCAAAAGATACACCTGCCGATTATTCGCCTGCACCGGCAGTTGTGAGCACGGTCACGCCGGAGAGTGCTGTCCCACCGACGAGCGCCGCTGCGCCGGAGCGGACAATAACGGAAGATATGGCCTATGAAGGCGTAGACAACTACTGCCACAAAATGTATGACTGGAGTGTGGCAGAACAACTCCCGGACAGTATGTATGTGGCAAGTTACGGTGAAACGGACTGCGAGTATGTCGTGATGTTTCGCAGTTATACAGGCGCGTATGAGTACTTCTATGTCGACAAAACAACAGGCGTGACAAGGATGACTTTTCGGGATAGCGGGTTGAACGCTGAAGAGGACGGAGGAACCATAAATTTGTGGGACTATCTGGATGCTGAGAACTGAACCGCAATCGGGCAATGCGCGATATTTCGTGCGCTGGCATAGCTGTGAAAAATCCAACCGGCGCGGCCTTTGTGGCCGCGCCGGTCTCTCTTGCATGGGTATCGGTCGGCGTTCAGCCGGTGGTGACATAGCTGCCCGACTCCGGCGCCTTGGCGAGAAACGGCACGAAGCGCGTCGCCGCGTCAAAGCTGCTGTCGGCCGCGATGGCGCTCTGGAGCGTGGAGACGTTGTCCGCCGTGGCGAACACGCACACGCGGTCAAACAGCTTCGGCAGCACCGTCATGTCCTGCCCGGAGAGCTTGGCCTGCTTTTGCAGGATGGAGTCCGCGCTCACGATCGCGCTCACGCGCAGCCCCGTTGCGCTCAGGTTCGCGCGCAGATACTTTGCCAGCGCGACGACCGCGTCCGTGCGCGAGGGCGAGCCTGTCTGGGACGCATATTTGAGCTCTGCGGCCGCAAGCGGCTGCTGCAGGTACGAGAACGCGACCTCGTCAAAGCCGAGCTCCCGCAGCTCCTTGCAGAGGCTGACGAGATACGTGCGGATGAACGTGTTGTACGGGTCGACCCAGCCGCCGGAGCCGTCGGTATACGCGCTGCCGGACGCGGTCTGCAGCGCGGTGGCGGCGTAGCGCTCGGCCATGAGCGAGTCCACGCACGTGCTCACGACCGCGACGAGGTAGATGTTCTGCCCTTTGACGGTCCGGATCGCGTCGGCGAGCTCGGCCGTGCCGTTGACGCCGTAGGCCGATGCCTCCGAGACGCCGGACTTCCAGCTGAGCGTGCCGCCGGGCGATTTCATCTGCAATACGAGGGCGTTGCCGCCGGCCGCCTTCGCGGATGCCGCGGCGCGGGTGAGTCCTTCGGGCGTGATCTTGTCGGCGGTCAGATACTGCGCGTGCAGCTCCGAGAGGTCCTTGCCCGCGTCGGAGATGATGCCGGAGTAGTCCGGATCTTCGAGCACGAGCTCGGTGTCGACCGTCTCAGGCTGGCCGTCGTCCGTCACGGGGGCTGGCGTCTCCATGATGGGAAAGACGACGTGCAGCGAGCCGTCGCTGCCGTAGACGATGTATTTCTGGCCGGCGTAGAACAGGATCACGGCCAGCACGATCAGCCCGGCGAGGATCCACAAGAGCACCGGCCAGACCTTGCCCCGGCTGCGCCGGGCGCGGTAGACGTCGTTTCGATGGGCGCGCATCGGCACACCTCCTTTGGGTCAGGCGGCCTCAGCCGCGGTTTTCAATGTCGCTGATGAGCGCGACGCGGCGCGCATGGCGGCCGCTTTCAAAGTCCGTGGTCAGGAAGGTGTCCACGATCTTGAGCGCGAGGCCCGTGCCGAGCACGCGTGCACCCATGGCGAGGATGTTCGCGTCGTTGTGGCGGCGGGTCATCTCGGCCGAGTAGCAGTCGCCGCACAGGGCGGCGCGGATGCCCTTGACCTTGTTGGCGGAGATGGAGATGCCGATGCCCGTGCCGCAGATGAGGATGCCGCGCTCGCATTCCCCGCCCGCGACCGCGCGGGCCACGGCCTCGCCGTAGATGGGGTAGTCGCAGCTCTCCTCGCTGTAGGTGCCGAAGTCCTTGTAGGCAAGGCCCAGCTCGTCGAGATGGCGCATGACCTCCTGCTTGAGGGCATAGCCGCCGTGGTCACATCCGATCGCAATCATATACAATACCTCGATTTCTGAAATTTCCCGGCGTTAAAATGGCCAGTCCGGGAGCCATTTGAGCACATTCCATGCGTAGCTGCGCGAAACCGTTACGCCCGTGAGCACGGGGTAAAACAGCGCGAACAGCGCACCGCTCGCCGCGGTGAAGGCATACACGATGCCGAAAGATCCCCGCTGCCGCAGCCGGTCGAACACATACCCGAGCGCGAGCACGAGAAAGAGCGTCGCCGCGAAGTAGTGGTATTCAAACGTCAGGCGCGAGATGAACACCCACGGCAGCACCTGCGCGAGATAGCTGACGAGGATAAACAGCGCCGTGCGGTCGCGCTTCCATGCGCGGTACGCGAGCACCGGCAGCGCCAGCAGCCCGCCCCAGCACAGCAGGGGGTTGACGAACGCGCCGATGGTCGATACTGTCCCGTCGCCATACGACAGGTAGTAGAGGATCGGCCGCAGGTCGAGCAGCCACTGCCACCAGCGCGAGGCATACGGATGCGTTGCGACGAGGCCCGCGTGATACGTGAACATGAAGCGCTGGTTTTCCAGCACGATGGCGGCGTATTCGCGCGTGAAGTACATCCCCGGCCCGTGCAGACCGCGCGCCGCGCCGTAGGGGTAGTAGCTCGCGTAGTAGATCATGCCCGGCACGAGCACGAAAAACACAAGGCAGAAGCCGATGTTGCCCAGAAGCCTGCGCACATAGCGGCGGCCGTCGCCGTCACGGTGCGCCTGCACGCCCTGAAACACCCAGTGCAGCGCCCAGAGCACGCCGAGCCCCGCCCCGGCATACAGGCACGTCCACTTCGTGGCCGCGCCCACGCCGAACGCAACGCCGCAGGCGGCGAGGTGGCGCAGCCTGCCCTCCGTGAAGTACCGGTACAAAAGCAGGTACATGAGCAGGATGAACAGCGTCGCAAAGCTGTCGATCGTCGCAATGCGCGTCTGCGTCAGGTGCATGAAGTCGAACGCCAGCAGCGCCGTGCCGCACAGCGCCACGCGGTCGTCGCGGAACATCCGGCGCAGCAGATCCCACATCAGCGGCAGCATGGCCACGCCGAACAGCGCACCCATGCAGCGCCAGCCGAATGGCGTCATGCCGAAGAGCCGAATGCCGAGCGAGAGGATCACCTTGCCGAGCGGTGGGTGCGACACCTCATACGGGTACACGCCGCGCAGATGCTCATAGGCCGTGCGCGCGTGGTAGATCTCGTCAAAATACGAGCTGTTATAATACGTGGACGATGCCGGCACGGTGTCCGCCTCGTCGCAGAGGGCGGCCGCGGATGCCGGGCCCGTGATCTCGCGCACGGCGATGCGTTCGCCCTGCGCGTCGAGCAGCGCAAGCTCGCCGAGCTCCAGATGCGTGCCCGCCGTGACGCGCACATAGGTCGCCGTCGCGGGCGCGGTGTCCGCCGGCTGCGGCTGAAGCCACTTGAAGAGGTCTGCGTAGCCCTGCGGCATCGTTCCGGCAGGGGTGTAGGTGATGCCGTCGTCGGAGTAGGCGAGGGTGTATTCGCCCGTGTACAGGCCGGTGTAGTACCAGACGGTGTCGATGCTGTGCACGCCGTCGAGCGCGAGCACGGCGCTCTCACCGGCCTCGAGCGTGCAAAAGTGCTGCGGGGCGTTTGCAGAGCCGAGCCCCGTGAACGCGGCGACGGCATACACCGCCGTCAGCACCGCGATGCCGATGCCGCCGCGGCGCGAGGTGCGCCGGGGGATGGGGGCGCGTGCAGGCCACGCCAGCTGCAAAAACAGCGCCAGCGTCAGCGCGATGGCCGCCGCGGGCAAAATGATCCGAAGCGCCGCCATGCGCTGTCCCTCCCTTCGCCGGGGCATTGGACGCCCGGTTATGTCGGATGGTCTATATTATAGTACAGCGCGGCGGCGCTGTCCAGAAAAGAATCCACCGGACGCCCACCAACACTTGACAACCGTTCGGAATAAAGTTAAAATAATGTGATTATATTTTTGGCGGCGGATGGAGCACCGCCACAAATATCGTTATGTTCCCGGCGGGTACGCTTGATGGCCCGCCTTTTCCAACTTGAAAAAATATCGTGAAAAAATCTGAAGAAACGGAGGATTACAATTTCATATGTCGTTACCAATAGCACTCGGTTGTATCATCGCAGCGCTTGTGGTTGGTTGTATCCTTGGCGGGCTCTACCGCAAAAAGGTCTCGGAACGCGAGATCGGCAGTGCGGAGGAGAAGGCCAAGCAGATCATAAATGATGCCTATAAGAGTGCCGAGAGCAAGCGGCGTGAGACCCTGCTCGAGGCCAAGGAAGAGATCCACAAGAGCCGTTCGGAGTATGAGCGCGAGGTCAAGGAGCGCCGCGCGGAGCTGCAGAAGCAGGAGCGCCGCCTTCAGCAGAAGGAGGAGACGCTGGACCGCAAGACGGACACGCTCGACAAAAAGACCGATGCCCTCAACCAGAAGATCGCCGCGATCGACACCAAGCAGAACGAGATCAACCAGCTCAAAAAGACCCAGATGGAGCTGCTCGAAAAGATCTCCGGCTACACGGTCGAGGAGGCCAAGGCCTTCCTCATCAACAGCCTGAAGGACGACGTGGTGCACGAGCAGGCGCTCATGGTCAAGGAGCTGGAGAACCAGTACAAGGACGAGGCCGACAGCCGCGCCCGCGAGATCATTGCCACCGCCATCCAGCGCTGCGCCGCCGATCATGCCAGTGAGGTGACCGTGTCGGTCGTGCCGCTGCCGAACGACGAGATGAAGGGCCGCATCATCGGCCGCGAGGGCCGCAACATCCGCGCCATCGAGACGCTTACAGGCTGCGACCTCATCATCGACGATACGCCCGAGACCATCACGCTCTCGAGCTTCGATCCCGTGCGGCGCGAAGTCGCGCGCATCGCGCTCGAAAAGCTCATTCAGGACGGACGCATCCACCCCGCCCGCATCGAGGAAATGGTCGCCAAGGCCCAGAAGGAGGTCAACGCCACCATCAAGGCCGAGGGCGAGCGCGCCGTTTTCGAGACGAACATCCACGGTCTGCATCCCGAGCTGATCAAGCTGCTCGGCCGCATGAAGTACCGCACCAGCTACGGCCAGAATGTGCTCAACCACTCCATCGAGGTTTCGCACATTGCAGGCCTGCTCGCTTCCGAGCTCGGCGTCGACGTGGCCACTGCCAAGCGCGCCGGTCTTCTGCATGACATCGGCAAGGCCATCGACCACGAGGTCGAGGGCAGCCATGTGACCATCGGCGTGAACATCGCCCGCAAGTACAAGGAGTCCGAAGAGGTCATCCACGCGATCGAAGCGCACCACGGCGACGTGGAGCCGCACACGGTCATCGCCTGCATCGTGCAGGCCGCCGACACGATCTCCGCCGCCCGTCCCGGCGCGCGCCGCGAGAACATCGAGAACTATGTCAAGCGTCTCGAAAAGCTGGAGGAAGTCTCCGGCGGCAACATCACCGTTGAGTGCTACGACTCCGGCACGCTGTACGGCCAGGACACCGAGCACGACGCCCTGAAGAACGGCGACGTGGACCTGATCTACTCCTCCGCCTCCTGGCTGACCGACGGCTCTCCCTGGGTCTCCATGTTCACCGCCGGCTATGTGTTCCAGAGCTACGACCACATGACCAAGGTCCTCAACGGCGAGATCGGCCAGGCCATGTTCCAGAAGGTCGCCGAAGAGCAGGGCATCCTCCCGCTCGGCGCGTTCTATCTCGGCACCCGCCAGATCTCCCTCTCTCAGGACAAGCAGATCAAGACCCCCGAGGATCTCAAGGGCATCAACCTCCGCATGCCGAACTCCGACGCGTGGGTGTTCCTCGGCAAGGCCATGGGCGCGAACCCGACCGCCGTTGGCTTCAACGATCTGTATCTCGCTCTCCAGACCGGCACCGTTGACGGCCAGGAGAACCCCCTGGGCATCATCACCGGCAACAAGTTCGAGGTCCGTATGCCCGGCTCTGCCGAGAACCTGAGCGACTGCAACACCATCCTGAACACCGCTGTCGCCAAGGAGCTGAAGGGCTACGCCGACGAACTGGAAGGTGCTGAGGACTTTACCAGTGCAGCCATCGCTCTGATCAAGCGCACCATCCGCGACCATCGCCGCGTCATCTTCAACGGCAACGGCTATACCGCCGAGTGGGAGGCCGAGGCAGCCAAGCGCGGTCTGCCCAACAAGAAGAATACCCCCGCTGCTCTGCCCGCACTGGTCGAGCCCAAGAACATCCAGCTGATGGAGGAGTTCGGCGTGCTGACCAAGGTGGAGATGGAAAGCCGCTACGAGGTCGAGATGGAGCACTACTCCAAGATTATCAACATTGAGGCTCTGACCATGCTGGAGATGGCCCGCAAGCAGCTGCTGCCCGCCATCAACGCCTACATGAGCGAGGTTGCCAATACCGCCGCCTCCAAGCTGGCTGTCAGCGAGCACATCAGCGTGCGCAGCGAGACCAAGACTTTGGAAAAGCTTTCTTCTGACGCCGATGCCATGAGCGATGCCATCGACACCCTGCAGGATGCCGTGAATGCCGCCAAGGCACTGCCCACCGAGAGCGAGAAGGCCGTTGCCTTCCACGATAACGTTCTCCCGGTGATGGATGCCCTGCGTGCCGCTGCCGACGATGCCGAGACTATCTGCGGCGAGGATTACTGGCCTCTGCCCAGCTACAGCAAGATGCTTTACTACGTCTGATAATCTCCTGACAGCGTAAAAAAATAAGCATCCGCCGGCTGCCGGATCAATTAGCCATTCTCCTTTTCCTATTTCTTACACCAGCCCAAAGACCTGCTCCCTTTTTGAGGGCAGGCCTTTGGGCGTTTTATTTGAAATGCAGTTTTTGTAAGGGGGTTATTTATGAGCTATTCCACCCAACAGGATATTCTGGATTTCGTGGAGGACAACAACGTCAAATTTGTGCGCTTTGCCTTCTGTGATATTTTTGGCACCCAGAAGAACATTGCCGTGCTGGCTAGCAATCTGTCCAAGGCGCTGGAAGAGGGCGTGTGCTTTGACGGCAGTTCCATTGCGGGCTTTATGCACGTTGAGGAAAGCGACCTTGTACTGCGGCCGGATCTTTCCACCGTGACCATCCTGCCGTGGCGTCCCACCGAGGGCCGAGTGATGCAGTTCTTCTGCGATGTGGAAAAGCCGGACGGCGCAGCCTTTAGCGGCAACTGCCGTGGCTTTTTGCGGGATGTGAACCGCAAATTCAAAAAGCTGGGGCTTACCTGCAACGTGGGTACCGAGTGCGAGTTTTATCTGTTTGAAAAGGACGACCGTGGCCACCCTACCTGCATTCCCATTGACTTCGGCGGATATTTTGACGTTGCGCCGCTGGATGCGGGTGAAAATCTGCGCCGGGATATCTGCCTGACCATGGAGCAGATGGGTATGGCACCCCAGCACAGCCACCACGAAAGCGGCAACGGCCAGAACGAGATCGACTGCCGCTACGCTGGGCCGCTGAAAACCGCCGACAACGTGATGACCTTTAAGCAGATCGTCCGTGCCATTGCCATGCGCAATGGTCTGCACGCCAGCTTTCTGCCCAAACCCCTGCCCCAGCAGGCCGGCAGCGGGCTGCACATCAACCTCTCGCTTTACATGGACGGCAAAAACCTGTTTGAGGGCGATATTGCCCCGGACAGCGTAGCAGGCAGCTTTATGGCCGGTGTGCTGGCCCACAGCCGAGAACTGACCGCGTTCACCAATCCCCTGCCCAACAGCTACCAGCGCTTTGGCTGTGACGAAGCGCCCCGCTATGTGAGCTGGAGCCGTCAGAACCGCAGCCAGCTGGTGCGCATTCCCATGGTCAAGGGCGACAACTGCCGCATGGAGCTGCGCAGCCCGGACCCCGCCTGTAATCCGTATCTGGCCATTGGCCTGATCCTTGCCGCCGGATTGGACGGCATTGAGCAGCACATGGTCTTGCAGCCGCCGGTGAACCGCAACCTGTTCGATGCCGCCGAAGCCAAGGGACTGGGGCTTGAGACCCTGCCCGCCACCCTTGAGGAGGCGGTGCAGGTGGCCGAGGAGAGCGAGTTCTTGCGCCGGGTGCTGCCAGAGGGGCTTTCTAAACGCTATTTCTCGGAGGAGCTCAAGCGCTGCGCCGCACTGCGGAGTGCGCCTGACCGGGCCGAGCACGAGCGCGTCTACTATTTTAACGCCATCTGATCCCTGCCAGCGCAGGAGAAAGGAGTGCGGAAAATGGGACGCGCACTGATCGTAAGCGCCGGTGCCAACTCCAACGAGTATATTGCCGCGCGGCTGTCCGAGATGGGTTACAGCCGCCCGGTGATCATTCCCAGCGGAGCCGAGGCACGGCGCAGAATGTCGGAATCTGATTTTGAGTTGATCGTGGTCAACGCTCCCCTGCCCGATGAGTTCGGGCACGAATTGTGCATCACCGCTGTGGAGCAGACTGATGCCGGTGTGGTCTTTCTGGTAAAGGCCGCACAGGCTGAGCAATTGCTTGCCCCCCTGAACGAGCAGGGGGTGCTGCTGCTGAGCAAACCCTTCACCACCCCGTTGTTTTTGCAGGCCATGCACATGGCGGCTGCCAGCAACCACCGCTTGCAGCGTCTGCGGCAGGAGAACGCCCGCCTGCAGGACAAGATCGGGCAGCTGCGGCTGGTCAGCCGGGCAAAGTGCTGTCTGGTAGAGCACGCCCACATGACCGAGGCCGAAGCGCACCGCTACCTTGAAAAACAGGCTATGGACACCCGCCGCGACCGCGCCGAGGTGGCGCAGGAGGTGCTGGAGGAATACGCTGACAGAAGCGAATAAAAAGCAGGGCTTCGCCCCGCACCCGCAGGGAAAGGGGTGCGCCGGGAGCGTGCCTTTTATGGGAAAGTTTTATTCTACAACAAAGGAAGGTATATTTTTATGGCAAAATTTATTTTTGTGACCGGCGGCGTGGTCTCCGGTCTGGGCAAGGGCATTACCGCTGCATCTCTGGGTCGGCTTTTGAAGTGCCGCGGCCTAAAGGTGGCCAGCCAGAAGCTGGACCCCTATGTGAACGTGGACCCGGGCACCATGAGCCCGCTGCAGCACGGCGAGGTGTTCGTGACCGATGACGGCACCGAGACCGATCTGGATCTGGGACACTACGAGCGCTTCATTGACGAAAATCTGAACAAGTACTCCAACCTGACCACCGGCAAGGTGTACTGGAACGTGCTGAACAAGGAGCGTCAGGGCGCTTATCTGGGACAGACGGTGCAGATTATCCCTCACATCACCAACGAGATCAAGAGCTACATTTATAATCTGGCCTCCTCTACCGAAGCCGATGTGGTCATTACCGAGATCGGCGGCACCACCGGCGATATCGAGAGCCAGCCCTTCCTGGAGGCCATCCGTCAGGTAGGTCTGGAGCAGGGACGGGAGAACTGCTGCTACATCCATGTGGTGCTGGTGCCCTACATCTCCGGCTCGGACGAATACAAATCCAAGCCCGCGCAGCACTCGGTCAAGGAGCTGCAGGGCATGGGCGTAAGCCCCGACATCATCATTCTGCGCGCAGACGGCAGCGTGGGCAGCGATATCCGCCGCAAGATCAGCACCTTCTGCAATGTCAAGCCCGAGTGCGTCATTGAGAACCTGACCATGCCGAGCCTGTACCAGTGCCCGCTGATGCTGCACACCAACGGTCTGGACGATGTTGTGGTGCATCAGCTGCACTTGGATGTTCCCCCTGCCGACCTGACCGAGTGGAAGCAGGTGGTCTCCCGCATTGCCACCCGCAGCAAGACCTGCACCATTGCACTGGTGGGCAAGTATGTCAAGCTGCACGACGCATATCTCTCGGTGATGGAAAGCCTATATCATGCCGGGTTTGAGAATGACAGTCAGGTGGAAATCCGCTGGGTGGAAAGCGAGGATCTGACCGATCAGGCCGCCTGCAAAGAAGCCTTTGCGGATGTGGACGGCATCATCGTGCCCGGCGGCTTTGGCGACCGCGGCATTGAGGGTATGATCCAGGCAGCCCAGTACGCCCGCGAGAACCGTGTTCCCTGCTTTGGCATCTGCCTTGGTATGCAAATCATGGTCATTGAATTTGCCCGCAATGTGCTGGGCTACAAGGACGCTAATTCCAGCGAGTTCACCCCGGACGGTGCCCACAACGTCATCTCCCTGATGCCGGACCAGCAGGGCAATATCCCCAAGGGCGGCACCATGCGTCTGGGCAAGTACCCCTGCACGGTGGCGCCCGGCACCAAGATGGCCGAGTGCTACGGCGAGAGCGAGATCTGGGAGCGCCACCGCCACCGCTATGAGTTCAACAACGACTTCCGGCAGGAGATGCAGGACGCCGGGCTGGTCATCTCCGGCACTAGCCCGGACGGCCATCTGGTGGAGACTGTGGAGCTGCCCGGCCGCGACTTCCATCTGGGTGCACAGTTCCACCCGGAGTTCAAGAGCCGTCCCAACCGCGCACATCCCCTGTTCAAGGGCTTTATCGCCGCTGCGCTGCGCTACCGCGCTGCCGCCCAGCGGGATATGCTGCATCTGTAATAGCATAATATAACGGCAAGGCCGCAGCACAAAATACCGTGCTGCGGCCTTGCTTTATGTAAGACGATTTTAAATGCCTTCCGCGCCGTCCTGTCTGGCGTGGTTTGCCTGCTTATTCTCGTACATCCGCTGGTCGGCGATGCAACGCACCTGCTGCACGTCCACGCTTTCGGCGGGGTACAGGGCGTAGCCGCAGCTGGCACCCACGCTTACGGCGTTACCGTCGATCTCGTAGGGCACGGCGATCATCTCACAGATCATGTCCATCTTGCGGGCGCAGGTCTCCTGCGTCATCGGACCGAGCAGCAGCAGGGCGAACTCGTCGCCGCCCAGACGGAAAGCGTAGTCCCGGCTGCGGATGCATCCCTGCAGCCGCTGGGCAACGCCCTTCAGCAGCTTATCGCCCACATCATGGCCGTAGGTATCGTTGACCGGCTTGAAGCGATCCAAGTCCATATAAAATAGCGCAAAAGGCTGGCTGTGCTGCTCCAGCACCGTCAGTACCCGGTCGAAGTAGCGCTTGTTCAGCAGACCGGTCAGGCCATCGGTGTTGGCAAGGCTTTGCAGCAGGTGCTGCTTGCCCATATCCTGCACGATCATCATCACACGGGTCAGGCGATTTTCCTTCCACGCCATGGGAACGACCGTCATCATGAAAAACGCGCTTTTATCGCGGGCGGCATATTCCAGCTTGAGGGAGTCGTTGTCCGTTTTGATGAGCCTGCGCAGGTTTTCCGGGGCCAGCATCTGGGGGATCTTGGCGTTTTCGCTGTCGGTCAGAACTACATACTTGCGCGATATTTGCTCCAGCATCTGCTGGTAAGAGCCCTCCGGTTGGTACAGCGGCTCTCCGCGCCGCTCGTGATACTGGTAGCGGTCGCGGTCCAGATCGCACACTGCAAAACGCTCCACAACGCGTGCCATGCCCGCAAACATCATATCGCTCTTTTCCCGGCGGCGCTCCAGCTCCCGGCGGCGGTTGCGCTCTGCGTCACGCTGGATCTTTATCACGCCTGCCATGATCAGAAGCCCCAGCAGTGCAATGACCAGAATGGTAGCCACCTGCACCCGGCGCATCCCGGCATCCACCACCCCGGTGGGCACGATACCGATGATGCTCCAATCCATGAGCCCCAGCGGCTGATAGATCAGATAATATTTCTGCCGGTTCAACGTGTACAGCACGCAGCCCTCGCCGCCCTGCGGCAGGGTCTGCACCATGGTGTCAAAGTAAGGCTGATCCACGCTGGCGTTCTGCTGTAAGTAATCAAACAGGTTGGTCATCTGCTCGGTGATCTCGGTCTTTGTCTCGGTGGAAAGCACCACATCGCCGTTTGAGCGCACGATATAGCAATCGCTCTGTCCCTCATAGACCATGCTGCCCAGCAGCTTTTCCAGCACGGCGTTGTCGTAGCTGACCACCAGCGCCGTATAGGTAGTGCCGTCCAACTGCAGCGGCTGCTCCATTGGGATGGCAAACAGGATCTTGCGGATGCCCTGACTGGAGATATAGCTGGAGATCACTGGCTTGTTTTCGGTATACAGCTTTTCAAAAGTCGCCTTCATGTACTCTGCTGTGCCCTGCCGCCCGGCGGTGGTCCAGAACTCGCACTGCTCGTTGAACAGATAAAAATCCGTATATTGCCAGGTAGCCTTTTGGGCGATATACTCCTGCCACTGCCCCTCCTGCTCTCCCAGCTCCGCAAGGGTGCCCAGGTAGCTGTCCCAGTCGTTCAGGATGTTCCAGTTGCGTTGCGCAAACATGGTAAAGGTCTTGGCAGACTGCCCATAGGTGGAAAGCAGGTTTGCCGTGCTTTCCTGATAGATCTGCTTCTGGGTATAGGCACTGTAAGCAAGGATGCCGACCAGCAGCGCCAGCAGCATCCCTGCTATGAGCAGTATATTTTTTCGTTTGTTCTTCATAAGGTCAATTTCCCCCGACTGCCCCGCAGCCAAACCCCTTCACAATACGTTCTTCCAAAGGCTTTATGCCAAAGCATCGTGCACAGCTTTTTGCAAAAAGTGTACAACCGCTGCGTGTCAGTTCCCGCATAAACCGACACTATCCCTAATAACATTATACCATTCCGCAAAAAAGCCTGTCAACACATCCCCGGGGCGATTCGTGTCGTTTCAAGGGCGATTCACGCAGATTTGCTCTGCTTTTGCCGCTTAAAAAGACAAAAAGACCCGCAGACCGCGCCTGAACTTTCAGGGCCGCTGCGGGTCTTTTTGCTGGTGCAGAAGAAGGGACTTGAACCCTCACTCACTAGGAACTGGTGCCTAAAACCAGCGTGTCTGCCATTCCACCACTTCTGCTCATAGAAAAAAGGCAAGTCAAAAACCGACTTGCCTTCTGGTGCGAGGGAGGGGACTCGAACCCCCAAGGATAAACCACACGCACCTCAAACGTGCGCGTCTGCCAGTTCCGCCACC
>ERZ832317.251-NODE-251-length-81249-cov-16.297904_pt1 | contig 81249 bp, 67 predicted proteins | sample MGYA00519695_ERZ832317 | MGnify/ENA primary metagenome ERZ832317 (study PRJEB31850, sample SAMEA3708726) | human gut metagenome | biome: human gut; feature: human-associated habitat; material: faeces | place: China | collected 2014 ...
ATGTGTATCGCATGCTCCGGGAGTTCGTGGATTTTGCCAATGTATTTCACTAACTTTCAATCTACTGCAGCAGGAGTTTCCCACCACGAGCTCCGGCTGGATGAGGATTTTACTCTGCTCCGGCTGCAAGGTCTCCCCTCTCAGCAGAGACAACAACAGCTGTGCAGCCATCTCCCCCAGTTTTTCCTGGGGATGCACGATGGTCGTGAGGTGAAAACCATCTCCCATGGCCATGCATGAGTTGTCATAGCCGGTGACAGAAATATCCTCCGGAACACGGATCCCGCGGGAGGCCAGTGCCGGAATGATCTGCATAGCGATCTGATCGTTATAGCATACGACGGCATCCAGTGAAATCCCCTTTGCCAGTAGACGCAGAATTCCTTCCCGTGGATGTACCTTTCTATCCTCCGTATGGAACCATATCACCTTATCGGGATCGTAGAGCATACCCGCTTCCTGTAATGCCTGCACATAGCCGCGATGGCGGTTCTGCCCCTGGATGTCATCCGCCTTGAAGATTCCGGCAATACTACGATGCCCATTGTCTAACAGATACTTTGTGATCATATATCCGCCCCTGCAGTCATCCATCAGCACCTGTGGTCTGTCCTCCATCCGGTCGAAGCAGCCCTGTATGAACACGTAAGGAATTCCATAGCTTTCGAGCTGTTCATATAAATGCAGATGCCTGCAGCTGATCTGGCTTTTACTGGGTTCGATGATGACTCCGTCGATGTCCTTCTGCAACAGCTCTTCGAGACATCTGGCTTCCTGGCTTCTGGAATTGTGGGTATTTTTCAGCAGAATACTATAGCCTTCAGCCGTGAGGACATCATCAATCCCCTGAATGACCCTCGGGAAAATATAATCCGACAGATAAGTGGTCACTACAGCTATATTGTGGGATTTATGTCCGGGACGTAACCGCTCCGATACAAAGGTTCCTTTTCCATGCATTGCATAAATATATCCTTCCTGTTCCAGGATCGCCAGTGCTTTCCGGACAGTCTGTCGGCTCACCTGATAAGCAGCCGCCAGTTGGTTCTCAGAAGGCACACGATCCCCCGCCCGCAGTTCTCCCCGGTGGATCTGCTCCTCCAGGTCATGATGCATTTTATAGTATTTCAGCTGTTTTTCTTCCATTGATTCCAGCCCTGCTCTTTCTCTATCTGGATTTTACCTATCCAAATCTTGTTTCCAGACAACACTGTTCCTATCTTTCTCATCATTTTTCACTTTCCGGCATGATCAGCTTTCTGAGTTCTTCCGCACCGCTGACGAAATCACCGGTTATCGTATTATTATGGATAACATGATCGCAGATTTTCCGGTTGCGTTTTTCCGCATCAATGGACAGGATCCGCAAGGTCTTCTCCTCGGTGTCGTAGTCAGATTCGATGATGTCGGCAATCAGCTTTTCCTTGTCGCGCGCCACGTATATAATGTGCGTGGGAAAAGACCGTTTCATGGCGATAGCGCCGCACATATCCACCGGGATCACAGCAAACTTCCCCTGATCCAGTAGCTCACGGATATCTTCTTTTCTCGTTCCGTAACGTACTCCCGCATAAGCTGTTTTTTCAAAAAAATCCATCCGGTCGAAGGCTTCTTCCGAAACATACCGGTGTCCGTGACGTTCCGGTTCCGTGCAATAATTCACCGGGCGCACAAACAACTGCTCCGCGCTGATACTCTCTGTCGTATTTCCACCTTTGCTGCCGCACAGAGCTTCTGTGATCTCACGTTTCCCGGAGCCGGAAGGTCCCACCAGTGCAAGTACCGCCGGAGCGGTGATCTTCTCCGGCTTTGAAGTGGAGGCTTTCATGATCTGACGCACCAGTGACACGAATTCCGCCATGGTATTCACAGACAGGAGCCCTGTCATTTTGGCATTCCATGGCTTCCGCATCAACACCGGATACTCTGCCTTGCTGTCCAAAATATTGTGAATGGCATCATCCAGTACAATATCAAAATGTACACGGTCTTTCGCACTTCCCAATATAATATTCTCCGGTGGAAGCTCCGGGAACTGCGTCATGATCTGCTCTGCCCGCACTCCCATAAAATGCGGCGATACCGCCGTAATAAAAAAAACATCCGCAATCTGCATCAGCCGGCGGATCCCACGCTTTGTCTCCTCCGTGGGAATCTGCCGGCTGTACAGCTCGGGATCGTTATAAAATTCTTTGATCACCGAAGTTCTTCCCTCATTGGCCCAGGAAGTGATCTCTTCCAGGCGATAAGGCTTCTCCGGATGATATTTTTCATTTGCCATACGGATGGCTATGCTGTTAAATGGGGCGGTGACATCGTCCCAGTCAATACCGATACTAGGTCTGAGCATACTGTGCTTCCTCACTTTATACAGATACATTCTACTATTATATGCGATCTGTATTCAGCATAGCATAAACCGGTGCACAGCACAATCCATACATGCCGGATATCTCTAGCCTTTCATGGCCTCTTCCAGGATATGCAGACAGTTCTGCATGGATGCTTCAAATTCTTCTTCATTATTATTTTGGAACAGGATCAGATCATCCTTCACCTTAGGATCATCCAGATTCTCCGGAATGGAGAAATCACAGGATGCAATATACTCATCCCAGTGTGCCAGCTTCCAGATATCTCGATCGGAATTTCTGGCGATCATACGCTCATGTACGATCTCCGGAGATGTTTCCACCCATACGACCACCAGCGTTGCATTTTTCTCTGCAAGCTTGGCTTTCAGATTATGAATATAATCCATATCCCGGATCTCCTGGGTAAAGGGTGCATTGATCAATACAATATCGTCATAATCCAATGCTTCCATAGCCAGATCCACAACACACTCGTACTCATAGTCACGGATATTTTTTTCAAAAAAGTCACTGCTTCTGTCATAAGGCTGTCCCGCTACTACAAAGATCTGTTTTGACAATGTGATCAAAGTATCCTTGTCCAAATATACCACATGCTGCAGTCTCTTCGCCAAAGCTTTGGAAATATAAGTTTTTCCGCAGGCGGGCGGTGATGTTACCAGGATCAGTTTCTTAACCATAAAAATCTTCCTTTCCGCTATGTATTGTTTATTATTACCTGTCCCCTTTTCAATTAGATATAGCGCGATTTTTTGAGATTGTCAACTATTTATCAAACTTTTTTGGCTGTTGACTTGTCAACATCCATGTGTTACACTTCATAGAGTTGTTGTTTCATCAACATTTTATAGGAGGATTGTCCATGCAGGATCGTTTTGAAAGATTCGTTGTATCAATCACGGAATTGCACCGTTATCTGCAGAAATTAAAAGAACTGGAAATGGGGCAATTAGACTTAAAAGCAGGTTACACTATGTGTCTGTATCACCTGGGAAAACACCCGGAGGGGCTGACTGCCACACAACTGACAGAGCTTTGCAAGGAAGATAAAGCTGCCATTTCCCGGACATTAAGCCAGTTAAGTGCTAAAGGCCTGGTGTCCTGTGAGCTGCCGCAAAACAAGCGTTCCTACCGTACTGTATACTATCTGACAGAGGAAGGCGGCACGGTTGTCAAAAAAATCGGTTCCCGGATCTACTCTGCACTGGCTCACGGTGGAGACGGCATGACAGAGGAACAGCGGGTGAATCTCTACGATTCCCTGGAGAGGATTTCCCATAATCTGGAACAGTACCTTGCTGAGTTCCCTTCCGAACATCCCAAAGAGAGTTGATCCCCGAGACGCAGGCCATATCTGCGCCACGGACACGTGAGGCTCCAGCCGGCTGCTTCATCGCAGAAAAGTCAGAATTTTGAAATCCAGTATATTACTATTATAGAAAGCACAGGAATTTTACACTATGGAAAAAATACGTTTTATCACCGACTCCGCATCTGACATGAACCATTCCAGGGAGGATGTCACCATCCTGCCGCTGCACATTCGCTTCGGCGACGACGAATATGCTGACGGAGTCACCATCAGTCACAGAGAATTCTACGAAAAGCTGATCGAATGTGACACTCTCCCCACCACCAGCCTGGTATCTCCCGCTGTCTTTGAAGACGCTTATGAGCAGGCAGTCTCCGCGGGGGAGACCGTCATCGTAATCACCATCTCCGGTAAATTGTCCGGCACCTGCCAAAGTGCCCGGATCGCTGCGGAAGATTATGAGGGTAAGGTATTCGTCGTAGACAGCATGAATGCCACCATAGGAGAACGCATTCTGGTAGAATATGGTCTGCAATTAAAGGATCAGGGAAAATCCGCAGAAGAAATTGTCAGCATTCTCGAAAAGGAGAAATCCAAGATCCACACGATGGGACTTTTAGACACCCTGGAATACCTGAAAAAAGGCGGTCGAATCTCCTCTACCGTAGCATTCATCGGCGGTGCACTGGCCATCAAGCCTGTGGTCGCTGTCTCAGACGGTGAGATCATTATGCTCGGGAAAGCCCGCGGTTCCAAAAACGGCAGTAACTTCCTGATCCGTGAGATAGAAAAAGCTGACGGTGTAGATTTCTCCCGTCCTTTCTGTCTGGGTTATACCGGTCTGAGTGATGAGCTGTTGCAAAAATACATTCACGACAGCGAACATCTGTGGAAGGATTACGCAAAGGAACTTCCCATCAGCACTCTGGGAGCCACCATCGGAACCCATGTAGGTCCCGGTGCCGTAGCGGTTGCCTTCTTCGAACATTAAACCTATTATAATTCTTTCCATTTACTCAAGAACAGCCGCAATCTTCCGGATGTTACGATGCGGGCTGTCACACTGATCAAAAAAATCCCGAAGGCTTCACACAGTCTCCGGGATTTCTTATTTGTCTTTTGTTTCTCTGATCAAGCAGCCTTTTTCGCTTTCTTTTCTTTCATCTGCTTAACGAAGGTCTGTGCACCTTCTACTACCAGGAAGATTGCCAGAACTGCCATTGCAGCTGCGAAGAACAGCTGGAACCAGTCACCCCATGCAGCAGTGCCGGCACCAATTGCCTTGCACTTGTTGATCACGGTGATCACCAGGCTGGTCAGGGTTGCAGCAAGCATGAATACCATAGGGATGAAGAACATCTTGTTGTTCTTGCCAACTTCACCCAGCCATGCGGCTACTGCCATCAGAGCGATACCTGCGAGCAGCTGGTTCGCTGCACCAAACAGACCCCAGATCTGACTTAAGGACAGACCGCCGAGGATACAGCCGATCAGTACCATGGATACCGTACCGAACAGGGGATGTGCCAGCACCTTGCGTGCGCCCCTGGCATCCTTGTAAGTAGCTTCGCCTTCCTTCAGGAACAGCTCGGAGAACATGAAACGGCTCAGACGGGTACCGGTATCCAGACTGGTCAGTGCAAATACGGATACAGACAGTGTGAGCAGTGCGTAGATCGTACCGTATGCCTTGGAGGTCTCGGTACCGAACATGGATGCAATACCTGCAGCGAATGCAGCTGCGGGAGATCCGAACTCACCGTTTAAATACTTCTGATATACTGCACCGACTGCTACCAGCGCGATGATACCCAGAGCAGACTCGATCAGCATGGAGCCGTAACCGATAGCCTTGGCATCCTTCTCGCTCGCTAACTGCTTGGAAGAAGTACCGGTAGCGATCAGGCTGTGGAAACCGGAACATGCACCACATGCTACAGTGATGAACAGCATAGGGAACAATGTCTGTCCTGCCTTGGGTTCCCAGCCATTAAACGCGGGGATATCGAATGCAACCGTACCGGTGAAAGCACCGGCAACGACACCGATGAATGCCAGACCGATCATAGCATACAGCAGGAAGCTGGACAGGTAGTCACGGGGCTGTAACAGGATCCATACGGGAACCAGGGAAGCCACTGCGATGTAAACACCTACAAATACGATCCATGCGATACGGTTCATGGCAAAACCAACGTTCAGACCCAAAACAGTAATAGCTACGATACCGATGATACCACCGATGGTAGCGGGCAGAGTCTTAACGCCCATTCTGTTGGTCACATAACCATAAATAACAGCCAGAACGATGAACAGCAGAGAGATCATTGCGGTAGACTGATTACCGGTAGGATTGGTCACGAAACCGAAAGCGGTCTTGCCAGCTTCGTCTGCCGCAGTCAGGAAAGTACCTGCCACAATGTTAACGAAGGAAGCGATTACCAGGATCAGCACCAGAAGTGCAAAGATGATGAAAAGCTTCTTAGCTCTGGATCCCATGGAATCCTCAATGATCTCACCTACAGATTTACCGTCATGTCTGATAGATGCGAATAAAGATCCGAAGTCCTGCAGACCGCCAAAGAAAATACCACCGATGATACACCACAGGAATACGGGAACCCATCCGAAGATGGAAGCCTGAATCGGTCCGTTGATCGGGCCTGCTCCGGCAATAGATGAAAAATGATGGCCCATAAGTACAGCAGGCTTAGCTGCGACGTAATCCACACCATCCTCCTTCTCAATAGCAGGAGTCTTCTTGGTAGGATCGATACCCCACTGTTTTGCCAGCCAGGAGCCATAGAACACATAGCCGATAAACAACAGTACAATAGCGGCTACAACGATTAATAATGCTGTCATTTGTGTTTCTCCTTTTCTTAATACACAGATTTAATTTATTGCCTTTTTTACGAGCTTCTTCAGAATCTGTCCGTGGCGGTTGTGGACGATCCGACCCGAAGACAGCTCGGCGACAATCAGACGATAATTGCTCCAGCCATGGAATCCCCAGAGGTAACTCTGATAATGCCTGCACTTTTTCACCTGTGCGAGAGCATCCTCCCCGGCATGAGCGGTCAGAATGATCAGGACGACATCACTGTTCCTGTGATTGGAAGACGGCTGCACATTTGCAGTTCCCCGCTCCCAGGCGATAGCGTCCAGTTCCAGAAGACGTTCCTTAGATAAAGATTCTTCTGTGGCAAAATACACTGTCTCGTTGGTGTCAATATCTGCCACCTTAGCTTTCTTGATCAGAAAATACTGCTCATTATGGGATCCGAAGATTGCTTCGGCTGCGAATGGCGGTTCTACAGCCTCTGTTTTGATATTGTAGTAGGTCTGATAAGATCGCAGGATACGCCCAAGCGCTTCCCCTGGAGTAAGTGTCTTTTGTAATTCCATTCTGATTTCCTTTTAAACATGTGTAAATGATTACATTTACGTTCATGCTATTGATAACTTTAGCACGTCGAAGTGTCAAATGCAACGGATTTTTTAGCATTTCTTTACACTTTTTTTATAAATACATACTTTATCGTTATATGTTAGTCCTCTGACAGCTTTTTTCCAAGGTGCAAATTTAACCTATATACCATTACAAATTTAATCTCTTTATCTGGATAAACTTATTGACTTTTGTTGGGTAACCGAAAATCATTCTAAAAAAAGCAGCCGATTTTCATCAGCTGCCGATTTTTAGGAATGATTCTTCTCTTCCTTGATCTCCCAATGGATCAGGAAGGTCAGTGCCGCACGAAGTCCGATGATACCGGCTACGGTAACGATCTCCTTCCAGTCTCTGACAATAACGGTCTTAAGGATCTCACTGCACAACTTGAATTCCAGCCCTACAGCAAGCCCCTGCGCCAGGGTGATCTTCATATCCGGCACCCGCCGCACATAATTATAAAACCCTTTCAGACCGGAGAGAATAATAACGATCACTCCGACAAATTCAAAGAACAATATTGCCACCTGGACAATATTGTTCATCACGTTTTCCAGGAATTCAATGATAAGCTCTATGTGGAACATGCACAGCCCCCCGCTTTTCTTACACTTCTTTTTTCATTGTAGCGTATCCAAAAAGGGCGTGCAAGATGTATCTTTATCTTTTTATCAGCTATTTTTCTTCTGTTTTCAATAATTCCTGCATAGTATGCCAGCCAAGCACCGCACATTTTACTCTGGCGGGCATGTGGGCGATATCCTGCAGCACGGAGGCCTCTTCCAGCTCTTCCTTCTCTTCGTCGGTGATACTTCCCTTGATCATTTTCAGGAACAGATCTGCCAGATGCAGTGCCTCTTCCTTACTTCTGCCGATGACTAACTCCAGCATCATGTCCGCGGAAGCCTGGGAGATGGCACAGCCATCTCCTTCAAAGGCACCGTCAACTACCACACCATCCTCCACTTTCAGCTCCAGAAAAATGTCATCACCACAGCTGGGATTAACGCCCTCCAACACCAGGTTCGCATCCTCCAGCTTGTGCTTGTGATACGGATGCAGGTTGTGCTCCGTCAGGATCTCATTATAAAACGTTTTATTCTCCATAGCCCATCTGTCTCCTTATCCCGGCAAGACTTATTAAAAATGCCTGTATCTCTTCTTCCGTATTGTAGACGCCCAGACTCACTCTGGTGGTAGACAACACTTTCAGGTGCTGTAGTAACGGCTGGGCGCAGTGATGTCCCGCCCGGACTGCGATGTGATCTGCATCTAAAACAGATGCCACATCATGGGGATGCACGCCGTCCAGCTTAAATGTCACGATGCCGTGATGATCCTCCGCTTTCTGTGATCCTAAAATATGCACCGCAGGGATCTCCTTCATCCCATCCATCAGCAGTTTTGTCAGCTTTGCTTCTCTCTCTTCGATGAAATCAAAGCCGATCTTCTGCACATAACGGATAGCCTCTGCGAGGGCATAAGCACCGGCACCGTTCACCGTACCTGCCTCGAACTTATGAGGCACCTCTGCCCACACGGCTCCTGTACGGCTGACGGAATCGATCATTTCTCCACCGCATAAAAACGGGGGCATCTGCTCTAACAGCTCTCTCTTCGCATATAACACACCGATTCCCATGGGAGCATACATTTTATGCCCGGAAAATGCCAGGAAATCCACATCCAGATCCTGTACATCCACTGCCATATGGGGCACGCTCTGGGCTCCGTCTGCCACGAAATAAGCGCCTGCCTCATGTGCCAGCTGTGCAAAACGCTTGATATCATTTTTGCAGCCCAGCACATTGGATACCTGGGTCATGGCAACGATCTTCGTTCGGTCGCTCAGTGCCTCCTTAAAAGCTTCCTCGGTATATTTTCCGTCTTCGGTGCACTCCAGATACTTCACCACTGCTCCGGTTCTGGCTGCCGCCTGCTGCCAGGGCAGGAGATTGCTGTGATGCTCCATAATGCTAACCAGGATCTCATCTCCCGGTTTCAGTACCAGGGAGCCGAAACTGTACGCCACCAAGTTTAAACCTTCCGTGGCATTGCGGACGAAGATGATCTCCGCCGCTTCCTTCGCATTCAAAAACTCCCTTACCGTCTCTCTGGCTTCTTCGTATTTTTCGGTTGCCGCCTCTCCCAGCTCGTATAATCCGCGCAGGGGATTGGCATTGTATTTTTCATAAAATTCCCGCTCTGCTTCCAGGACACAGACCGGCTTCTGCGAAGTCGCTGCGGTATCCAGATAGATCACTTTCTGATTCTCCAGCAGAGGAAAATCCTTGCGGATCTCGTTGACTGAAATACTCATACTTCCTCCTGTTATCTTACTCTTTACGCTTCCTCTTCTTCCACGGCTCTGCCCAGGAACTTTTGTACCTTTGCCTGTGTGGCGGCATCGGGGATCTTACGGCAGACCGCATCCACCTTCGCCATCGCCATCATCTCATAGATCTGCTCTCTGTTCATGCCACGGCTCTCTAAGTAGAACAGCAGCTCATCATCCAGCTTACCGATGGTGGCACCGTGATTGCCTTCCACATCTTCCTCCGCACAGAGGATCAGGGGAATGGTCTGGTTCACCACATCATTGGACAATAACAGTACGTCCTCTTTTTCATTGCCTACCGCACCCTTTGCACCCCATTTGAAGTCAATGGTGCCGCGGTATAATTTGAAGGCATGATCTCTTAACACGCCTCCGGCCTGCATATTACTCTGGGTCTTTTTCCCCTCATGCAGAGCCACATAATTCATATCCAGTCTGCCTTCGCCGTCTACGATATAGGCGGTATCCGTGTTCACGCTGCTCTCTCTGCCCTGCAGAGTGGTCTTACATCCAAGGTAGGTATTCTTCCCGCCCAGGATCAGCTGGATGACTTCCAGGGAAGCCTTCTCCTCACACAGGGCACCGATATCATTCATAAAAGTAAAATCACTGCCCAGTCTCTGCACCTGGATCAGCCGGAGCTTCGCGCCTTCTTCCAGATACAGTCTGGTGGATACCGCTGCCTGACCTGACGCCTCCCTGTCGGAAGCAAAGTCCTCGATCACGGTGATCTCACTGTTTTTACCTGCTTTTACCGCTACAGCTCCCGCCTGTAAGCTGTTCTGTGCATAGGCATAATCAAGCAGTAACGGCTGCACCTCTGTCACATCCGCGGGCACCTCATAATGTTTTGCTTTTACTCCCGCTCTAGCAAGCAGACCGTCCATATCTTCCCCCATACCGGAGGCAATCCCTGCAAAATCCGCATTCCAGGGCTTAGAGCCTTCGTTTTCAGCGGTCGTTATCTTCTCCGGCAGAGTGACTTTTGCCTCTCCGGCCGCGGGGATCTCTATTCTCTCCAACTGCGTCTCATTCATACGAAGCCAGTTCCATGTCTTAGAGGGCAGTCGGTTGATGGTCATATTATATTCTTTTTCCATATTCTGTCCTCCCTTTACCCGATGCTGCCTTTCATCTCCAGGCGGATCAGGTTGTTCATCTCTACCGCATATTCCAACGGCAGCTCCTTCGATACATTGTCCGCGAAGCCGCTGACGATCATGGCTCTGGCGTCCTCCTCGGAGATGCCGCGGGACATCAGATAGAACACTGCCTCGTCGCTGATCCTGCCGATCTTCGCCTCATGCCCGATATCGGCATCCTGTGTACGGATATCCATTGCCGGGATGGTATCGGAGCGGGACTTATCATCCAGCATCAGGGACTGACAGGATACCGCAGATTTACTCTTTGCCGCACTGTTCTTCACTACCACGGAGCTTCGGAACGTACTGATCCCGCCATCCTTGGAGATGGACTTCGTGTTGATATAAGAAGTGGTCTCCGGTGCATTGTGAACCACTTTCGTACCGGTATCCAGATTCTGACCGGCTCCGGCGAAAGTAATACCGGTAAATTCCGCTCTCGCCCCCTTACCGTTCAGCACACTCATGGGGTACAGATAGGATACGTGAGAGCCGAAGGAACCGGATACCCATTCTATGGTACCGCCTTCTTCCACCAGCGCCCGCTTGGTGTTCAGATTGTACATATTCTTGGACCAGTTCTCAATGGTGGAGTAACGCAGTTTTGCATTTTTCCCCACGAACAGCTCCACACAGCCGGCATGGAGGTTCGCCACGTTGTACTTCGGGGCGGAACAGCCTTCGATAAAATGCAGGTATGCACCCTCGTCCACAATGATCAGGGTATGCTCGAACTGTCCGGCTCCCGGTGCGTTCAGTCGAAAATAGGACTGTAAGGGGATCGTCACGGACACTCCGGGGGGAACATATACGAAGGAACCGCCGGACCACACAGCACCGTGCAGCGCTGCAAATTTGTGGTCTCTGGGTGTTACCAGCTTCATAAAATGTTTCCGCACCATATCCGCATATTCCCCGTTCAGGGCACTCTCCATATCGGTATAGACTACGCCCTGGGCTGCCACTTCTTCTCTGACATTGTGATATACCAGCTCGGAATCATATTGTGCCCCCACACCGGCGAGGGACTTCCGCTCCGCCTGTGGGATCCCCAATTTTTCGAAGGTATCCTTGATGTCCTCCGGCACTTCGGACCATTTGGCGCTCATATGGGTATTAGGTTTTACATAGGTTACGATGTCTTCCATGTTCAGACCCTCAATAGAGGGACCCCAGTCGGGAACTTCCATCTCATTATAGATCTGCAGAGACTGTAATCTGAAATTTGCCATCCATGCGGGATCCTTCTTTTTCTCGGAAATCTCCGCCACAATATCGGGAGTCAGTCCCTTTTTAATACGATAGACATCCTTCTCCTCATTACGGATATCATAAATGCTTCTGTTGACATCTTCCACGTATGTCTTTTCACGTTCACTCATTCAGATCGTCAACCTCCTTATGCTTCCAGAAAACGCTCGAAACCATGCTCGTTGATCTCGTCTACCAGGGAAGCGTCGCCGGATGCCACGATCTTACCGTTCACCAGTACATGGGTCTTATCCACATGGAGAGACTCTAAAATTCTGGTGCTGTGGGTGATGATCAACAGCGCACCCTTTTTGTCCTTCTGGTACTCTTCCACACCCTTGGATACCGTACGTACCGCATCCACATCCAGTCCGGAGTCGGTCTCATCTAAGATTGCCAGAGCGGGTTTTAACATAAGTAACTGTAAGATCTCCGCCTTTTTCTTCTCACCACCGGAGAATCCCACGTTCAGATCACGGTCCCCATAGGAAGGATCCATCTGCAATACCTCCATAGCCTGCTCCAGTTCCTTTTTGAAGGTCCACAGCTTGATGCGGGAACCACTTCTCTGTTCCACGGCATTACGAATGAAATTCCGAAGCGATACTCCGGGTACCTCCAGGGGATTCTGGAAGGACAGGAAAATACCGTCCTTCGCTCTCTGGTCTGCGGTTTCCTCTAATAATTCCTTCCCTTTGAACAGGATCTCACCATCGGTCACCTCGTACCGGGGACTTCCCATGATGGTGTAACCCAGTGTGGATTTGCCCGCACCGTTGGGTCCCATGAGGACATGGGTCTCTCCGGGACGAACCTCTAAATCTATTCCATGAAGGATGGGCTTGTCCTCTACACTTACGGACAAGTTACGCACCTGTAATAATTGTTCTGACATATACTTCCTCCTATCTCTAGCGTCCAACTAGGAATTACTATATCATTATATACAAGCATCTGCAAATATGCAACATATAATTCCTACAAAAGTACCGTACATTCTATTCAAATTGTCTTACATTTTTTTGTATTACATTTTTCAGTTAGCAGCAACTTACTATAAAGTAAAACACAAGCCATTGCGAGGAGTTCTCTTTTTCTCTCACAATGGCCTTTGCTTTTTCTCTTTTTATGCTTCTTCTCTATCCAAAAGATTCTTCATGCTCTTGGTGCTGATCCACAGGGTAGATGTATTATGCAACAGAGCGGAAGTGGTGGGAGGAATGATACCTGCCACACCCAATACAATCAGTCCGGTATTGATGCCTACGATCATGCGATAATTTTTATGGATCCGCGCCATCAGGGCATTGCTCAGCTCCTTCAGTGTCGCTACTTCCTGTAAATTGTCCGCACCAATGGTGACATCGGCGATCTCTCTGGCGATCTGTGCGCCCTCGCTGATGGCAATACCAACATCTGCCGCAGACAATGCCGGGGAATCGTTGATGCCGTCACCGATCATAATGACTTTATGACCTGCCTGCTTCTCCTGCTCCACGAACCTTGCTTTGTCCTCCGGCAACACCTCGGAATAATACTCATCCACGCCGACGGTACCCGCAATTGCCCCGGCGATACGGTCGCTGTCTCCTGTCATCATGACTACCTTGTGGATTCCGAGACTCTTCAGCTGTCGGATGACCTCCGGAGCCTCTTCTCTGAGAGGATCCTCGATGCAGATCACTGCAGCCAGCTTGCCGTCAATTGCCATATACAGGCGGGAGTATTCCTCAGGTAGCTGATCGAACAGCTCCTGTCTGCCCTCCGGGATCTGTGCCTGCTCATCCTCAAATACGAAATGGTAGCTGCCGATGATGATCTTCTTGCCGTCCAGAGTAGAAGAGATTCCATGGGCTACAATATATTCCACTTTGGTATGCAGCTCTTCATGTACCAGCTCCTTGCGGGCTGCTTCCCGCACCACTGCTTTTGCCATGGAATGAGGAAAATGCTCCTCCAGGCAGGCAGCGATCCGAAGCAGTTCCTCTGCGGGTTGTCCGTTAAAGGATACCACATCCGCCACGGTAGGCTGTGCCTTGGTCAGGGTTCCGGTTTTGTCAAATACGATGGTCGTGGCATCTGCCATAGCCTCTAAGTATTTGCCGCCCTTCACCGTGATCTCATAGGTGCTTGCCTCACGGATCGCAGACAATACCGCTAACGGCATAGACAGCTTCAATGCGCAGGAGAAATCCACCATCAGCACGGATAATGCCTTGGTCACATTCCGTGTGAACATCCATATCAGACCGGTGCCTAAGAAAGTATAGGGTACCAGCTTATCTGCCAGGTGCTCTGCCTTACCCTCCAGAGAGGATTTCAGCTTCTCGGATTCCTCGATCATGGTCATGATCTTCTCATATTTGCTGGAGCCGCCGTTTTCTTTCACACAGATAGTCAGCTCACCTTCTTCTACCACAGTTCCGGCATAGACAGTTCCACCGGGAATTTTTCTCACCGGAACGGATTCTCCGGTCAGAGATGCCTGATTCACCATACCTTCTCCATCCGTCACTGTGCCGTCGAAGGGGATCACATTGCCCATGTGGATCCTTACCAGATCACCCGACTTAATGGATGTGGACGGCACCAGGATCTCCTGTCCGTCGCTCACAACCCATACCTTGTCAATGTTTAAGGACATGCTCCTCGCCAGATCACCGACAGACTTTTTGTGCGTCCACTCCTCCAAAATCTCACCGATGCCTAACAGGAACATCACAGAGGCTGCGGTGTTGTAATCACCACGCAGCACAGATACACCGATAGCAGTGGCATCCAGTACCGGCACTTCGATCTTGCCTTTCGCCAGAGTCTTCACACCGTGCCAGAGATATTTGAAAGACTTCACTGTGGTGATCACGGAACGGATATCCATGGGCAGAAACAGCCTGATCCCATAATGCATTACCACTTTATTGATCAGCTGATCCTTATATTCCCGGTTCATCTCTCTGCCGGAATTGGCCAGATAGTTCTCCGGCACTTCCGTACCCTGATACGTAAAATTCTCCAGTGTCTTCAGTGCCTTCTCCCTGGAACCGGTATAGACTACCGTGACATCCAGGGTGCGCTCCTGGATTTTGGCACTGACAATATTACTCTGTCCGTCCAAATAATATTGCAGTGTATCTGCCTGTGCAAAGCTCATACGGCTCTGCAGAATGTGAACCCTGAGTCTCCCCTTTATCTCATGTTTGATCACAAATCTCATAGTTTATGCCTGCTTTCATAAAGGGATCATTCTTCTGTTGCAGTCTCTGCTGCTTCTGCTTCACCATCATACTCTTTTGCTGCCTGTGCTGCTCTGTCCTCGTTGATCTGCTGGGCCTCTGCGTAGATATCCTCTGCGTTCTCCTGGATGGTAGTCGCAGTCTTCATGACACACTCTTTTGCGCGCAGAACTGCTGCGGTGCAGTTGGTGTACAGCTTCTTCGCATCCTTGCTGGACAGTACTTTGATACCTGCAGTTCCGAACAGAACGCCTGCTGCGAAAATACCGGTTTTTGCTTTATCAATCTTTTTTAAACATTTCAACATAATTCATTTCCTCCTGTGTGAAGTCTTTTGTTTATTCTATTTATGAATGAATATTATAATCACCTGTTTTTCTTATTTCCAGTTTTTTCTCCTTTACTGAAAAATTTTATCATTAAAAAAGGCCAGTGGATCAAAATCCACTGACCTTCTTGTATTCCTGTAATTTTTCTTTTGCTGCCGGGGTCAGATTCCTAGGCACCTGAATCTGGATCACGACATACTGATCGCCGTGGGCATTTTTATCCTTCATGGATACCACGCCCTTGCCTTTCAGACGGATCTTGCTGCCGGACTGCGTACCTTCCTTCACTTTGCACATGACATCACCGTACAACGTGGGCACTCGGATCTCACCGCCCAAGGCCGCAGTAGTATAGGGGATATTGACCGTGGTATACAGATCCTGTCCTCTACGCTCCCAGCCCGGTTTCTCCTGTACCGTCACCTTCAGATACAGGTCACCGCTCTCACCGCCGGAGTAACCTTCACCGCCCTTACCTTTCAGGCGGATACTTTTACCGGTATCGATACCTGCCGGAATGTGCACCTGCACGGATTCGGACTTGCCGGTAGCCGGATCTCTTAAGGTAAAGGTCTTGTCGCAGCCATGCATTGCTTCGTCAAAACTGATGGTGATGCCGGATTCCACATCCTGACCTTTGCTGCGGTAGTTCGCCCGGCTGCCCCGTCCGGAGCCTTTCTGTCCCTTGAAATACTGTCCGAACAGATTGTCAAAAATATCCTCATCCCCGCCGAAGCTGCCGAAATCACCGGTACCGAAACCGCTTCCTCCGGTGCTGTAATGGAACGTGCCGTTGCCAAAGCCTCCGAAACCATCGGTACCGAAGCCGCCTCCGTTCTTAAACTGCTCCTGATACTGTCTGGCTGCCTCCTCGTTAAATCCCTCCTGGAAAGCAGCAAAACCGTAAGTATCATATAGTTTCTTCTTTTTTTCATCCCCCAGCACATCGTAAGCCTCGTTGACTTCCTTCAGCTTCTCCTCTGCCACAGGGTCTCCTGCATTGGTATCCGGATGGTATTTTTTCGCCAGTTTCCGGTATGCTTTTTTTATCGCTGCGGCGTCCGCTGTCTTGCTGACACCCAGTACTTCATAATAATCTCTTTTTGTTGTCTTCGTCATATTCCCTCCATTCTGCCCAACCGGTGAGCCACACAACCAAGACGTTCTCCATGTAAAAATCAGCCACACAGTTCCCTGCGCGGCTGACCACTTCACATCTCTTTTCAAACAATTGTCTGCTGCTGCAGTCGCTTGTTCCTCTTACAGAGATTATATTATCACTACTGCTTAGCACTCGCAAGTGGCGAGTGCTAAAAAATATATTAAATAATCATAAAATCCATAAACCGGCTATTACAATTTGCCACCCTTAGAACCGCCAAAGCTTGCGGAATTCAGGATATTGGTGTCAAAGGTAAAGGTCAGTCTCTCCTCGGTGCGGGCTCTCTTCAAAGACAGCTGGATCATACGGTCCAGAAGCTCTTTGTAAGGAACTCCTACCGGCTCCCACAGATAAAATGCCAGAGATCCGGGGATCGTGTTGATCTCATTGAAATACAGCTTGCCGTTGTCTTCGTCAATCATAAAGTCGATACGGGACACACCGTTACAGCCCAGCGCCTTGAAAGATCTGACTGCCAGTTCCCGCACCTCTTCTCTCTTCTCCGGAGACAGTTCTGCCGGAATTTTGCGGGATACGCTCGCCATGCCCTTGGAGCCGCTGCCCTTGGCATTGCTGACGTATTTATCTTCATAACTTAAGATGTCTTTGGTGTGCAGGGGTTCTTCGCACTCGGAAGCAATAGCGTCATTCTCATCTCCCAGTACCGAACAGTTGATCTCACGTAAATTGGTGATGGCGTGCTCCACCAGCACTTTGGTCGCATACTTGAACGCATCATCGACGGAGTGGGTCAGTTCCACACGATTTTTAGCTACACTGATGCCTACGCTGGAGCCTAAGTTGACCGGTTTTACGATCACCGGATATCCCAGTCCTTTTTCCACTTTGTCGAGCAGAGTCTCTATCTGCGCATAATCCGACAGAGTATACAGCTGCGCATCCAGTACAGGAACATCACACTCCTTTAATACAGCTTTCATGATGTATTTGTCCATACCAATGGCGGATGCGGTCACATCACAGCCCACGAAGGGGATGCCCATGGTCTTCAGGTAACCCTGGAAAGCGCCGTCCTCCACATTGGTACCGTGGACTACGGGGAAAGCCACGTCGATCTCTACCGGTTTCTTCCCGCCGAACAGCTTCACCGGGAATGGCGTCAGGAATACCTTTCCATCCTCATTGGTCATGATCACTCTCTGGGATTTTTTCAACAGTTCGTCGATATTTTTATAGGATTCGATCTTGCCGATCTCCTCACCGATGTACATTTCATTACGCTTGGTCATATAGACCGGGATCACTTCGTATTTGTCTGTGTCCATGCTCATGACAGCCTGGATGCCGGAGATCACGGATACCTCGTGTTCTACACTCTTTCCGCCAAACAGCATTGCTACTCTTGTCTTCATTTATTTTCCCTCCTGAATTTTACTACTCTCTGTCAACTATCCGGAACCACTTTCGCGAAATCGCCTCTGAGTCGTCTAATAGTTATCCGTCAGGTCATTCTCTAATAAAATATACTTATGTCCCTGCCCTTTGATGGCATAGGCGTAAGATACGGCTTCCTCCAGCTTGTCGAATACCAGGCATTTCTCTTCCGGGAATCCCTTCTCCAACACGCCCTCCCTGATGGGCTCGGTGTGCCGTCTGCCCACTAACAGGATGTAATCGCAGCAATCCGCTGCGTAGTTACCGAATTTATGATTGTATTCTGCTTCCTTGTCACCCAGCTCTACCATGCCCGGCGTGATCAGGATCCGGATACCGTCAAACATAGCCAACGTCTCGACCGCTGCCCTGGAACCTACGGGGTTGGAATTGTAAGCATCATCGATGATCGTCACCAGACCGTGCTCCCGCATCTGCATACGATGGGGCACCGGCTCGATCCGGCGTACCGGGATCCGCAGTTCCTGCAGCGTCATGCCCATTCTATGAGCAACTGCGATAGCCCCCACCACATTGATGACATTGTGGGCACCGATGAGACGCATCTGGAATCTCTCGCTCTCGCCGTCCGGGGTCACTACCGTGAACTCCGTACCTAACTGGGATACCTTCACATCTTTGGCACAGTATCCTGTCCCTTCCGTCTCAGAATAATAGAAGATCTTCTCCGGGGTCTGATCATACGCGGGAGAAGCTGCCTGTTGCTGAATATAATCGTTGTCACCGTTCAAGAACAGCATGCCGCCTTCCGGCAGGGCATCCGCCAGCTCGAACTTCGTCTTCTGAATATTCTCCATGTTAAAAAAGGTCTCTAAATGCTGCGGTCCGATAGATGTGATCACACCGTGATCGGGATGCACCATATCGCAGATCTCCTTGATATCGCCCACATGGCGGGCACCCATCTCACAGACGAAGATCTCTGTGGTGGGCTTCAAGGAGCCTCGGATGGTCCGCACCACTCCCATCGGAGTATTAAAGCTCTCCGGAGTCACCAGCACATTATATTTTTCCTGTAAAAGTGTCTGCAAATAGAACTTCACACTGGTCTTGCCGTAGCTGCCGGTCACACCGATGACGGTAAGTCCCGGGACGCTTTTCAGCTTTCTCACAGCATCATTGATATAATGCTGATTGATCCCCGCCTCCATGGGATGATTGATGACATTAGCCACAATATCCAGAAACAGATTCACAGATACCAGGATCAGGCACAGTCCCGGGATCCGCTTCATTCCGCCCAATCCATACACCAGAGCGAATACCGCAGCCGTAAGGATCAGCTCCGTAGCGAGCAATCTCTTGACCCGGGCGGTATACACCAGCTTTTTCTTCGTGTTCATCCGCTTCATGGCACGATATACCACGATGATCACGAGCAGTACCAGATACTCGAAGATTTCAAAGGCAAGGTATGGGAACACACAGGTCACAATGCCCAGTGCCAGGCCAAAATAGAGAATCCATTGCAGCCGGAACTTCTTCTTCAGCCAGTGAAGGTGTTCTTTATTCTTATAGCCGTTCTGCTGGAACATATGAATATTATACCTCATGGTATAAAAATATGCCGGAACAGCAAGCACGACCGCTATCAGCACACGTATGATCATTTCAGATATGCCTCCATAATTCCCCGGAACTGTGCCGGCTTCTCAAGGAAAGAAAAATGACCGGTTCCCGGGATCACTGCCAGGCCGCAGTTGGGTATCTTCTCTTCCATAATATGTGCATCCCGGATAGGAGTTGCCGTATCCTGATCTCCCCAGATCAGCAGTACTTCCTGACGGATCTTCGGAAGCAGTTCCGTCAGATCCTCATTCACTGCCTTCACCATACACTGACGCATCATGGGTGTCGCATTGCGGTAGTCTGCCGATCCCTGTCGACTCCTCCAGTCATCGATCACCTCCGGGAACATGGCATAGATCAGCTTCAGATTCAGGAATTTCTTCAAAATCTTGTACTTGCGGATCTTCCATTTCTGCGCAGTAGTACGCACCGGCAGGACACCGGCACTGTCGATCAGGATAATATTCGTGATCTCAAAAGGGATGCTCTCTCTGGCTGCCAGCTTGATGATCACGCGTCCGCCGTAGGAATGCCCGATGAGGGTGGCCTGCTTTACCTGCATTACTTCCATAAATCTGCAGAAAAAGTCCGCAAATCCGTCCACATCCCAGGGTTCCTTCGGTTCATCGCTGCCGCCGAAGCCCGGGAAATCGAACTGGATCACACGGTACCTGCTACCGTCTATCACACCGGCTACGGAATCATACACTCCCAGATCCGTACCCCAGCCCTGTAAGATCACGACTGTCTTATCGCCGGTACCGGTTGTTTTATAACATATATTATATCCGTCTACTACTATATTCATTGAAAACCTCAATTTTAAGTTACACTGTTACAAATTTTTATTATAAGCGGAAAGTATCACAATATCAACCAAAAGCTTCTTTTCCTAATTTTATGCCATAGTTTTCATAAGCGAATTTACTGTTTCTTTCCAGCCAGCTATCAAACGAAATATATTCTTTTTCATAAGAAACACGATTTTCACTAATCAGCAAATTAACCTTACTCATTACCTCCTGAATATCTATCTTAAATTGTGCCTTCCCCTCTTTTTCCTTCTTGAGTTGGTAAAATAGAATATTCATCAAGGTTTGCAATGCCGAAAAACTACCGGCTACCTTGATCATAGCGTACAGACCATCTCGATAGCCCGTATCAATCCCTGATGTATTATCTCTTGCATAGCAATTATGAATCGCATCCACGACTGCCTGGTAATTATGACCGGCACCGGGATAGCTTTCAATACGGCAGCTGCCAACACCTGAAAGCAACGCTAAATATGCCATTCTATTACCTGCAACATATTTTTTATTGATAATATTCACCATTGCTTCCGCCTGATCCACTAATTTATCATATACGGTTCCCATTTGCTTTTCTCCTATCTCATAATAGATATTGTGTAACCAACACCGTCACTTATACCTGACAATTCATTCGATCCACTTGATACAGCATCACTGATTATATCATGTAAAGGCTTTTGTGTCACTTCAACTTCACCACTTAATAGTCTTCCGCCAGACACAAATTGATCCATGTAAGCACTCCAGCTATTGACAGATGGCATGGAAATATTTGTTCCGTTTAATGGAACTTTTGTAGTAATCATATATGCACCATCTGCTGAATTTAATGGCACACCGGATAACACTTCCTGTCCGAATCTTTCATAATCCGATATCTTAAATACCCCACCTTCATATGAACAAATATCACCATATTTATCTGCATACTCACTTAATTTGCTAATTGGTACCGAGAAAATGCCGCCACCTGATTCTAAGCTTGTATTAACATCTCCAAAGTTTCCTCCAAAGCTAAGAATATTTGCTCCATTTACTTCAGCATTTTGAAATGTCACAAGTTTCAATTCCACTGGATTTCTGCTTAGTTCATCAGCAACTTCCTGCAGATTTGTACATTTTAGTAAATGCTCATTATCAGGGCAAAGACTTTTAACATATTGAACTATCGCATCATCGCTAATAAATTCATCTGCTCTTGGCAATAACTCACTATGTTCTATACCTGCATATACCTTAGTACCTGCAGATTTTGATAATTTTAATTCAAGAATATCATCCAGGCTATATTTATCGGTATCAAACAGTCCTTCGTCATATCTACGCTTGTATTCAGTAATTGTATCTATTCCATTTAATTTATTTTCTGTTAATTTGAGCGCAGTTACATCTTTATCACTAACAATATCTTTGAGCATCTGCTGTTCGTCAGAACTTAATTTATCCCAGCCATTGCCCCAGGCATCTCTTGCCTCTTTCGTAATATCATACTGTTTGTCGGATTCTAATCTGGAAATATATTTATCAATAACCTCCTCGGAATACCCAGAATCTTTCCCTATTTGCCGCAATGCCTCTGTAGCTTCTTCATTGGCCTTGATCGGATCTGCCTTTTTGACATTAGAAATTGCTTCCTTTGTCGCTTGTAACCGGTCTTCATCTATAAAGCTTTTTGATTTTTTAGCTGTTGCACTTACTACTTCATCTGCATTTTTCCCAGAGGTTTTTGCAACAAATGCCAAATCATCTGTGTGCTTCAATACATCTCCAGCCTCGCCAATAAGACCATGTGTATCCAATGCAAGTCCAAATCCATCCAGGGCAAGTGCTCCCCAGTCTCCTTCCCTGATATCATACGAGCAATCTCTAATTCCTGTGACAACACCAAACGCATCGCCAAATCCCGGTACCAGAGAAACTCCCATGTTTAAAACCGCAGCAAGTTTAGAATCGCCTCCATATGGACTATAATTTCCCCATATAAAATCGTATGCCGCCTTTCTACCGGTTTCCGTGAAGGTTGCTCCAAGCGCTGCCGCTCCAAAGCTGGTTGCTGCTGCGGCGGCTACGACTGCCGTACCAAGTCCAAATGTCAGACAGCCAACAGCTACAGCCGCTGCTAAAGTAAGAGAGAATCCCAGAACAGTCTGCCAACCATAGTTTTGCATAAGTCCCGACAGCGTGCTGCCTGACTCGGTCCAACCTCCATCATCAGCAAATGCAATCAATGGTGAAGCCGTCATAACCATTACTATCTGTACAGAAATGACAGATAATACAAAGATTGCTGCCACGGTTGGTTTATTCACCTTAATAATTCCAAGCTTGATAAAGGACAGAAGGATAACAACAATCGATATTGTTAATCTGACCCAGAAATTAAAATCCAGCACAAACCAGAGTATCGCATTAAGAATGGAACACAAAATCAATCCTATACTGATACCAAATAGTCTGAGTTGATATTCTCCAAATAACGGAGCCCGGCTTTTACCGCTCATCACCTTTTTATACCGGGTACTTGAATGAAATATCATCAGAAATGGGGCTATTGCACCATCTTCGCATTTCATACAGGAGAACAAAATCATGACAGCAAGTAAAAAAACAGTAAACGGATTGAATACCGCCATGTTCAAAACGGATGCTATTGCCAGACCTGTCCATACATAATAACTCATTCCTCTCGGAACGGCAGCTGTGTAATGCTTGATGTTCTTCCCAAAAGAAAATACATGTGATATATTTGTTTTGACTTTTCCGGAAACTATGTCACCGACGATCGTTCTTAAAGCAATTGCCAACAGGTAATACAATAATGCCGTAATCGTAACCGTGTTAACTGTTCCGGCAAATGTCGGCATTCCTGTCACGGATGAAGTCTGTGCAACACCCGCCAGCAAATAGGCCGTAGCCTTTCCAAAAACAGCTCTTATATTAATGTTAAATGTATCATTCAGGTAACATAATGCATAAAGATTCCATATAAGTGTAAGAACAGACATCAATACACATAAGCCGACTCTTTTCAGTATATTTTTCCAGTTGGTAAAGCTCTTGAAAAAATTGACAAACATCATTTTTATGAAACCGAACAATCCTTTGGGAAATGTTTCATTTCTTGTCAATTTCAAAAAGCTCAGTCGCGTGTAGTATTCTGGATCCTCTATTTTTCCATCTTTTGTTTCCGGCTTATTGTCATGCTCTTTATTGGCACGACAATGACTATCGATATATCTTACGATTACTTCCTTCAGTTGATCATTGCTATATTTTTCAATATGAATTACACTGTGATGATCATCTAAGGATATCTCTTCAAGCTGTTTTTTTCCAATATGGATCAACTCATCTGCTTCATATTTTTTACCGCTTATATTCTCAATGCACTGCAGAAAAACCTGGTTCACAGGTTCCACTTCCAAATGAATACTACGCCCTTGTTCTGAAAAAATCTTGTTGGCATTCTTCAATTTAAATTGCTTATTTGTATCTTTTTTCTCTATTTCGCTGCTAAAGTAATCATAAACAATTCCGATATCCGAATCTGCCACTAAAACAGCCCTGTCTTTTACCGCATCCTGCTGCATAGCAAGATACATTCCATCCAATTTGGTAACAAATATTCCCTTCTGATCCGAATAAGACGCCTTTTTTATCGTAACAATATTTGAACTTTGTGACCATGCATTTATAAATGTATATACAACCCCATTGATAGTGGTTTCGTTGCCATTTCGAACCAGTGTCCCATGCTTTATAGCCAGATTGATAAGTTGTTCCAGCTCTGTCTCATTCGGTTTTGCATAAAGTAACGGTGCATTCACAAAGCCCGTGACATGTGCACAATTGGTTTTTCTCATAAAATACTTAAATACTAAAATAAATTCGTTTAAAGATAATTCATTTATTACTGCCGGTTTTTCCTTTTTCATAATGTTTACCTACTCCACAATATTTTGGGGTACGATCGTAAGACCGTACTTTCCTCCAAGCCAATAACTATCTTTCACCTTTATCAGACACTTTATTTCATTATCCGACAAACCATTCTCTTCTTTTAAATACAATCCCTGAAGTTCTGACTGCAGACCATCCTCTGCATAGTTAAGGATGAGTACCCCATCATATTCCGTCGTGATCCACAGATAACCATCCTCATCCAGAAAAAGCTGCCTTACTTTTTCTCCCGGGACCCCGTTCTCACTGAAAAATGTAGCTGTGATCTTGTATTCTCCGTTTATCTTTTGGACAAGTGCCAGTCCACCATCATCCATGTATCCGGTTCCAACTAACATTTTCTCATCTCCGAGATATTGCAGTGAGGTAACATATGCATGGGGAAGTCCGTCTGCGACAGTAATAAAATGAGTACCGTCATTATCCCAAATACTAATTCCTCCGTTTTTATGATCCAGATAGGATGCGAACCACAGGCTGTGCCCCGTGCTCTTTATTACATTGACAGAATCACTGCATAATCCGTTAGAGGAGTTATATATACTTTCTACCTTCCATCCCGACGGACTTCGTATTAAGCTTGCAGCGCCATGATAAGTTCCGATCCAGAGTCTTTCTCCATCCCATTCCACAGTATTCACGCGGCCTTTGGGAATATCCGGATAACTAAATTCCAGTCTGTCACCGTCTCCATTCTCCTGAATCCCTGTCAATCCATCTTCCTGTCCGATCCACACGGTTCCGTCAGAACTTTTTGTTATTCCGGCGGAATAGATAAGATTCAGCCCTCCATAATATTTTATTTCTTCTCTTGTATCTGCATTATATACATATACCCCATCGTTGCACCCTACCCATACATTCTCACCATCATAATAAAGTGCTGAAATTTCTTCGCCGGATCTCAGGATCGTAAAATCTTCCTTCCAGGGAACATTCTCATCCTGCTTTTCCACAATTTTCCGGGAAATAATAAATGCCATTAGGATAAATAAAGCAAACAGGAAATATAAACTATATGTAAGGAAACGTCTTCGCCGCATTTTACTCCTTCACATCCATTCTGATCTGCCGACATCCCAGAAAATCTGCTTCCATCTTACTGTGTGTTACATACAATATCGTTTTCCTGTCCTTATAGTTTTGGACCAGATACTCCAGATTTTTCAGTTTTGTCTTTTCATCGATATTGGACAAGGGCTCGTCTAATAGCAAGATTCCCTTATCTGCTGCTAATGCTCTGGCCAATGCAACTCTTTTGGCCTGTCCACCGGAGATTTCTTCCGGAAATCTCTTTTCCAATCCACCGATTTCCAAAGCATCCATCAGTTCATAAATAACGTTTTTATCTTTTTTTGCCATTCCATACGCAATATTTTTCCACACCGGCATATGATTCCACAATACCGGCTCCTGATATACCAATGCTATATTTCTTTTATTGGGAGGAATCCGTTCATCCATGGAAATACCGTTGAGGCAGACACTTCCGCTATCCGCATTCTCCAGTCCTGCCAGAATTCTGATAAAGGTACTTTTCCCGCATCCGCTTTCTCCCAATAGCACCACCATTTCTCCTTCGTTTACAGAAAGAGAAAAATTCTTAAGCACTTCCTGTGAATACCGCTTACATAAATTCGTCACTTCAATCGCTTTTTGCATGGTGTCCCCCATATCTTTTTCTTATAAAACATACCGGAATCACTTCCAGCAAAAACAGAAACAGCGTTACCCACAGGCAAAATCCCGACACATATTCCGATGCGCCATAATGCAGATAATTATATATCTTTACCGAAACAGTCTCTGCTCCGGGCGGCATCAACACAAGCATGATTCCCTCTTCACCAAAGGCCAAAAAGAAAACTAATAGGAATGAGCTCAATATTCCCGGCAAAAGCATCCCCAGTTCCAAAAGCGTTTTTTCATACCGGTTTTGTTCATATAAAACCGCTAATTCAATACTTTTTCTATCTATGCGCTTCATCGTACTCACTAAAATGATAAGAGCCATCGGCATATAATGTATTGCACACCCCAGTGCCGGCATAAGTAATGATGTGCTCAGCCAATGAGCCCAGGAACCGTTGACAACATTTAATAGTCCCATCGCCTGCAGCGATCCCGGTATTGCCATACTTCCCAACATGATCATCCAGATCAGTCCATTTTCGCAGTTTGCCAGAAAAACGGCTGCAGGTATCACACAAAGGACTGCTATAAGAGCTGCCAGAGAAGCTATGATCAATGTCACACCTGCCTGCTCATAAATCATATCAAATGATTTCCAAATATTCTGCATTCCATCGGATGTAATTGTAAAAGTTATTACCGGAAGCAGTACCTGACAGACCAGAAGTCCAAACGAAACATTCATAATTCCTTGTAACCACACAGGATATTTACATTTCACAAAGCTTTCACTTCTCTGCGGTTTATTCAATTTTCTGATTGCCTGTTGCACAAATGCTAATGGCAAAAGTAGCAGGATCAACAGGGGAAATGACATTGCATACGCATTTGCACTGCTGCCTGTCCTTCCATATGCAGAATATAAATCCAGTACATAGGTATTATATTGAAACATGGACGGCACGGAGAAATCTGTTACCGATAGTATAAATACTGCTGCAAATGCCGCTACAATATATGGCAGAATTTCAGGGAGTATATTTTTCCACAATACCTTAGAAGACTTCTGATATACCATTGCCATTTCTTCAGACTGCCTGTTGCACATCTCAAGAGCAGAAAGAATCAATAATGTGGTAATAGGAAGGTACGTCATGGTTTCCACGAAAAGGCAGGCTCCAAAGCCTTGTGCTGAATATTTTAAAATGCCGGGACGGATGAAAGATAACACTCTGATCAGATACATCCACGATAATGCATAGATATAATATGGCACAGGCATCAGCAAAACGAAAAAATATCTGTACCACCTGTCTGACAACCATCCCTTATGAATGTAATTGGCAGCCAGACCTCCTAATACACAGGTCAGGAGTGCAGCAAGTCCTCCGAGTTTTACGCTGTTTAGCAAAAGACCTATCTGTCTGGCATCCGGCAGCCTGATCTGTTCAACAGTCTCCCTCCATGAAAAAAAGAGAGGGAGCCATACCATGATGATGTATGGAAGTATACTCATTCCCTTAAAAAACCTTTTACAATCTCTCATGCGTTGCTCCCTCGTGAAGCTCTTATTTATTGCGCTCTGCTAAAAATAGTCTCCATATCTTTGCTTGCGATATCCAGATACTCGTAAATATCTTCGAGATTAAGATTCATTCCTTTAATGCCACTATCTGACACAGCATCTCTGCAGCTTACATCAAAGAATCCCATGTCTACCAGCTTTCTCTCTACTTTCTCAGATAGAACAAAGTCCATAAATGCTTCTGCGTTTTTTTGATCCGGTGCTCCCTTAATAATAGCGGCAGTGCTGGGTGTCATCAATGTGCCCATTCCTTCTTCATCCTGATCCGGGAATACCATTACCACCGGTGCTCCGTCTTCTATTGCTTCTTTGGCATCATCCGTATCTGTGAACCCGATTGCCACCTGTCCTGTGGCTGCCATATCTTTGGTCACAGAGTTTCCATCCACTACCTGTACCCCTTTGTCAGCAATACTTTGAAAATATTCTCTCGCCTGTGCTTCTCCTAATTGTGCATAGATTGCCGCCGCCATAGTTCTGGTCGTTCCAAACATAGGGTATGCTATTGCTAATTGGCTTCCTTCATATTTATCATTCGCAAAATCATAAATACTATCGGGATATTCCTGTTCTGTCAATAAGTCCGTATTGACCAGAAATACTCTTGCCCGTCCTCCCATAGCCGTCCAGGTTCCGTCTGCAGCTTTATAATATTCCGGAATCGTATCTGCCTCTGCCGGAACATAGGCTTGCAGCATTCCTTTTTTCTCCAGATCAATCGTTTGAATAAACTCATTATTCCAGAATACGTCACACACCGGTTTCTCCGCTTCTGCAATGATCCGGTTGGTCAATCCTGTGGTTTTATTGGATTCCGTATCATAAACCGCCTTTACTGTAATACCGGTCTCTTCTTCAAACATTTCGAATATCTCATCTGCATATACCTGGTCAACTGCTGTATACACTACTACTTCATCCTGTTTTTTACCGCAGCCGGCCATACTTAACATAAATATCATACCTATATTAAGTAAGAGCCATTTTTTCATTTGTTTCATTTTCAATTTTCACTCTCCCGGATATACATATAGACCAGCCAGAGGCCGGTCTATATCCATTTTGACTGTATCTTAAATGTACTTATCTATTAACTTATCAATTACAGGCAGCTTTACAGTTCCCTGGTTTAACGCTTTATAGATAAGTGCAGCAAATACTAAATCTTTCAGAAAGCTGATTATCTGAGAAATCACGCTAAAAATATTGTCAATAATTGAAAAACGAATACTGTTACCAAAGAAATTAAAGAATACATTGAAAACTCCGGTAATCACATCCACAGCATCCGGAATCAGACCAATTAAAAGAGACAGGAAGCTGAAACATGCCAGTGTTGCAACTGCTTTCACTGCGGTCTTCTTAAGCCATTCATTGGATTCCATGAGAAGCACATATCCTGCCAACAGGGTAATTGCTATATATCCTCCGAATAATGCTGCCACATATAAAAATGCACCAAAAATCCCAACGGAAACTCCTAATTTTGTCTTCTCCATTTTACTGTTCCTCCTCTATTTTGGTACCGCACTTTGCACAGAAAGCTGCGCCGTCGTTGATTACTTCACCACAATTGGGACATTTCTTCTCCACCACATTCTGTTCCGTGGCTTCCACAGATTCCGTCACCGGTACCGGCATCGCAGTACCACAGGTAGCACAGAAAGCAGCTGTCTTGGAATTCTCTGCGCCACAGTTAGGGCACTTAACTACACCCTTAATTTCAACGATCTGCTGTTCATAAGCCTTGATCTTCTCCATTGCCTCTTTAATAACTGCAATCTGCGCTTCGTAATCTTCTTCCGAATCTTCAGAATGATTCTCGAAATACTTTTTTCCAATTTCAGAATAAGCTGTTTTTATCTTATTTTCCTCATCTGAAATATTGGAATTGATTTTAGCCACATCCGCCAGTTCCTTTGTCTTGGCAATAGCCTCCTGCCCTGCTGAAGAAATCTTTTTTCCAAAATCATCAAAAAAACCCATTTTGTACCTCCTCATATTTTGTTAATAACTGAAACTATATTAACTCTTTTGTATAAAAAAAGCAATGGAATAAGATTTTAACCTCTTTCGTATTCTTCGCCCCCTCCCCGGTCCACTTCGGTATTGGCATCTCTCATGTACCCAGTGTAGCGTATTGGAGGTTCTCCTGTTTCAGTCAAACTTTACATAACCGTATTGGTACCCATCTCATCTTATACGCAAAATGCCACAGATCTTGATCCATGGCATTTTGTGTGTTTCCTATTCTGTTTTATCATCCGTATCGAGACCTTCCATCAGAATACGATTCCACTCTGCATTATTACTTTCCAGTTCTTTCTTCTGCATAATACGATTGCGGTCACTTAGGATCGCCAGCATTTCGTCCGCGATCTCCTCCGGCGGCAGATCAGAATAATGACACAGATAACCGATCATACGGCTCGCCGTAAAATCCGTATTCAGATTCTTCGTCACCAGATCACAGAAAGATTCCGGATAACCGCGGAATATGAGCATTTTATATAATTGCATACTTTGGGGAGATCTTGGTTTCATTCTGCCTTTACCCTTTCCATCCTATACTTAATATCAATTTCATAACAATTCATTAATCATTTTTTCAACTGCTTCGATATAATCGTCCATTTGTTTTCTCTTATAGACACATATATATGATGGATGATGAATTGGAACATAATAGGTTCCATTACATTCTGTATAATGATATTCGAAATCATTCCACTTTTCAAAATCTAAATGTAAATGCCTTGCGACAGAAGAATAAACTTTTTCTCCCAACAAAAATACAATTTTAGGTGACATCGCATTAATTTCACTTACTAAATTGTCAAAACATTTATCCATTTCTTTTTTGCTGGGATAACGCAATTTCTGTTGTTCCGTAAGCGGAAGACACTTTACCAGATTGGTTTTATAAGTACTCACTTCATTACACATCTCTTCTATCTTTTGTATCAGTTTTCCAGTATTTGTCTGCTCTGATAAAGGTGTTTCCTCTTCAGATGTAATTTTTTTAGCAGACAGTCCAACCCAAAAAACCTGACACGGTCTTTCCGAATCCAACAATGGTCTTTGATTATTGCATAATCCGCATTTACTACACATCCGTATATCTTCAAGCATTTCCTTCCCCTATCTCTTGTGTTTTGATAATATATTGGTTCAAAATTTCATCTGAAACTTCGCTATAGTTACCAAAATCAAAATTAAATTGGTTTCTTCCCTTGAATTTACTTATTATGTCATTAAATTCACATTCATGGACAATTCCCTTCTCAGACACAATGTCATTATACAACTTTGTTCCATGATATGGTCTGAATTGAAAAACACTCGTCCTAAAATTGCCCTCTGTTGTCTGTGAAATATTGCTAATTTTTCTTGCCAGTTCGTATGTTTGTTGGAAATCATATTCTGTCTCTTGTGGAAAACCATAAATGAAATATCCTTTTAAGTCAATACCCTCCTGCAAAATTTTTTGAGCCACTTCTATAACATCTCCTGTACTTCCTACTTTATTGATCTTTTTTCTCATAGATTCTGATCCGGATTCTATGCCCATAAATAGTTCTCTGCAATTAGCCCCTTTCAGTTTTTCTATATCATCTAAATTTGGCTTTAAAGAAAGCACATGCGCCATTCCTCTCCAACTCAATTGCGGATATTCTGAAAATACATGTATTGCCTGTTTTATACGCTGTTTATTGCTCAGAAATAAATCATCCAAAACCCTGATACTTTTCACCTCCGGATACATCTTTAATATATCGTTGATTTCATTCACAATGCTTTGTTCTGATCTAATTCTGACAGGAATCCCTCCGTTCACACTTCTTGCCCCTCCGCAAAAAGCACAGTTGTAAATGCATCCTCTCGATGTTACCATTGCTATTTCTCTTTCGCCATAATGATTTTTTATTATTTCATCGTGGAAAAATTTTCTATTCAATACAATATCTGAAATATCTCTTGGAAAAAATTCTGATTCTGCATTTACTCTAAAAACTTTTATATTTTCAATTTTTTTAATTGGTTCTACCTTTTTGTTATCTAAAATAATTGTTGGAATAATATATTCGCCATCACCTATAATAATATTCATTCTGTTCTTAAGATTCCATTTTACAATTTCCTCATAAATGCTGCCCACTACCAGTCCACCAATAAACCACTCACATTTCACCTTGGTCTGCTCGCAAATAGCCTTTACCAATTTATAGTTTTGGGTAAAAATATTTATTCCGACATAATCCGGCTGTTTCTCCTCTATATATTTAACAATATCTTCTACCGACTTTCTTTGTTTCACAGCATCCAGTATTTCAACCTGAATCCCGGCCTTCTCTACATATGTAGCTATATATCCAAGTCCAAGCGGTGAAAGATAGTTTTCTCCTTCTGCGGCAGCATCCCAAAATATAGGAGAATTAATAAGAATACATTTTTTCATTTCCTTTTCACCTCTTTTACAATATATTCAACGATAGTATCTACATTTTTATCCAATTCGGTACAGTTATTTATTTCCAAAACCGATATTCCATTTTTCTTCAATATTTCTATTCCTTTTTCCATATAATACAATTCTTCATCCGATCGATTATTCTTTTCAAACCTTGTTAGTTCAGCACGATCAGATAATCTTTTCTGAAGAGTCCCCACATCAGCCATAATCGTAACTTGAAGATCCGGACGTATTATCAGTGCGTTTAAATCCATTATATAATCAGCATTCACTCCATCCATTCTTTGCAATATCAATGATGATAAAATATAACGGTCTGTAATGACAATGTTGCCATCATAAAGCATAGGTTCAATTTCATTTTTAATATGTTCATATCGATCTGCCGTTATCATACATGCAATGCTTAGTCCCTTGTGTCCTTCTGCATATTTTCGCACAAATTCTCCCAATATAGAATTTGTCGGCTCCCTGGTCACTTTCACTTTATAGCCCATCAAACCCAGTTTTTCTGCTATTGCATTAATGACTGTAGTCTTTCCACTGCCATTAGGTCCATCTACCGCCACAAAATAACCAGTATTGTTCGTTCTGCTTTGCATTCAATTTTCCTCCTTCGTTAATGTACTTATATAATATTTATGGCTGAATATCTGTAATTCTTACAAATATTGCTTCCGGTCAAATAAAGTCATTTTTTAATAAAAGTTGGGATTAAAAACTCGAATCATACATATATAAGAATTAATTAGATGCATAAAAAAACTTCTATGCTTTATATCCACAATAGCATAGAAGTTCTTTGATTGCAATTACATTTATTGGAAAATTACGCCTTCTTAATATGGAAGATCACGCCGCTCTTGGGGTAGATCCACTCGTCCTTGATCGCAATGTCATAGAGTCCGGCTCTCTGGATGCAGGCTCCGACATTGGCAGTGCTTTCCTTATTGAGATAGGAATACATAGTGACATCCATTCCGTTCTTGTATTTCAGCTTGATATGGGGCTCCTTGGTCGGATCCACCAGAGTCACCTCGAAAATAGAGTTCCATACCCGGGGCATCTTGAAATAGATGCTGACCAGATGCTCCCCGCTTGCCTCGTTCCGGTCAAAATCCAGCTTGAATTTCAGGATAAATCCGTTGCTCTTTCGCTCTACTTCGAACTGCGCTTCGTCGTCATTATCTCCGCTGTTGTCAATTCGCAAGATCGGCATGAACAGGTCATTGATCACATCCCGTATCTTATCCGCGGGAATACTGTTGATGAAGTCCACGGCTTCCGGTTCCACCACCAGATCCTCATTGAAAATGCTCTTGGTGAAATCCGCATCCTGCCCGGTCTCCAACAATCCACCGTCCAGACTCTTTTTATCATAGGCGAAACCGAGTCTGATCACATCGCCCGCGTAGTTCTCGTCTGTTCCTCCCAGACACTTTACGCTGAACTTCAATTCCTCATCGATCAGGTAATACTTTCCGTCTGTGGCTCCGGGGAAACCGGCTTTTACATATTCCTCAGTCAGATTCGGCTCCAGATTGATCGTGTAATCGAACATTTTCCGGATCCTGGCGCCTCTTGCCCTGTCAAAATATTTCTCCATATTGGTAGAAAGCATATCCACCGCATCTTCATCCTTTATCATGGAGGTAATGGTGGATTTCAGGAAAGTCTTTTTATCTTCATCGCTGAAAGAATCCAGGATCTCCGGCTCTCCCATCAGCGTCTTGGTGATCTGCTGGGAGGTCTCTCTGGCGTAGGCATCCTGGGTCAGCTTGTTGTTCAGTATATCGAATAACAGAAATGCTGCCAGCACACCGATGAGATTCCCCACGATATTGTCGATCAAGTCATCCAAGGTGTAACCGTTCTTCAGTGCCAGATACGTATATCCCACAAATACCAGCAATAGTGCGATTAGCACCAGTACCATAGTAGCGGACAAGGTGTCCATCACACTTTTTTTCTTCTTTTGTTTCTGATTATCCATGAATTTCCTCCCTCGTAAATACGCCCTCATAGATTGCGGGCTTCCGCATGTAATAGGCCCAGAATCGGTCACCGTAGTCATAATGCCACCACTCCGATGGCAGATTGGTAAATCCCGCATCGATCATAGCATAATAAAGCAAACGGCGGTTTTCACGGACCTGTTCGTCCTCTGCCCCCTGTACATGCTCCGCGGTCTCATAATACGCTGCGTAGGTCTTATCCGTAAAGGCATCAAAACCGCACCCCATCGGGAGTTCTCTGCCCTCCGGATCCAGAAGCGTCAGATCAATGGCTCCTCCGGTGGTATGGGCGGGAGGCACCTTTGTATCCGGTACCGGATCCGAGACAAATTTGCAGATCGCAGCCCTCCTTTTTGCCTCCGGCAGCTCTTCTAAATGAAAATCCCGGATGATGTCCACAGAATACTTTTCAAACAATTCATGCTGCAGTGCAAAGGGGCGCCAGGCATCCCAGATGCGGAACCGGTAACCGTCCGGCAGATTCCCCGCCGCCTTCACCAGCCTCTCATACATCTCCTTACGGACAAAGCAGTTCTCTTCCGCATGGTCCATATGTAGGATCGGATACAGCATTTTTACATCCCACAGATCACAGCTTTTCAATTCTATAAACGCAGAATCCACAAACGCACTGTCTATATAGCGCTCCGGATCTTCAATCGTCGGTATCGGCCTCATAGGATCAGCCTCCTTATTATTTATATTTATCATGCATTATTTTTAATTCAATTCTAACTCGTATTTAACTCATTTCCTTTTGAGTTAAAATGAATTAAGAATTAACAACTTTATACTTAGAGTATTTTCCCCCACATAGCAATTCCAACCGACCCTCTGCTTGAAGTTTTTTTATAACTGTATATGCCTGTGAAGGAGTTACTTTCAACAATTCAATCACATCATGCTTTGTGATAATTCCATTCTGAGTATTTGCCAGCTTCATTACTAATTCAGGATACCTAATACTGTCTATGTCTGTCTGTCGAACATACTGTATTGCTTTTTTATTCTCACGATAAATCCTTTTTCCAAGCATGCAAGTGCGATTTTTTCCTTTTCCGGATGCTTCAACCAGTCCTGACTCAATCATAAACTCAATTGCCGATCTGATCTTATTTTCTCCAAGATTTGTCAACTCAACAATCCGTTCAACAGTACATCTTCTTTCATTATTAAGAACCGACAAAATCATTAACACATATATTGATAACGGTTTTCCCTGTCGATTTTGTTCATCTGCAACAAATTTTGCAAATGGTAAATCTGCTTTTGCTCTTTGAATAAATAATTTAACAGATCTGCTTGTAGATTCTGAATAGTCTGGCCAAGGTCTTCCAAAGAGGATAGATCCTTCATAAATTCTATCAATTCCTCTTCCCGTTTTCTCAGCTAAACCAATTCGCTTCATTACATCTGCAAGTGCTGGATTACGTCCATGTGGTTCTACTGTAAGAAGATTTTTTAAATTAACTCCATCTATAAATCCACCAGGATTACTAATAGTCATTCCTTCATCATCTATCAAAACCCTTACCGCACCAAGCATAGTATAATCCCTATGACAAAATGCATTTACCAAACCTTCTCGAAAAGCAGACCAGTCAAACTCTGGAATTGGAATTCTGAACAAACCATACTCTGTCTCCCTTTCCGGGTTCCATGCTTTGACATATGTCTCATAGCTTTCGAACAATTCCAGAAGTGGTTTATTACTATCCTCATTTACGCGGACAGCTGTCCCCTCTAAAACCTGAAATGCAGCTTTCGCTGTTGGTATCAACTCTGCAATGCGTTCTTCTTTACCAATTAACAGCATACCTGTAACTGTTGGAACATATTTACCAGCAACATTTGTGATAAGACGCAATGCAATATCCAATTCTTCATCCGGTAAAGAAAGTAAAGATTTTTCTCCTCCAGATCTATTCTGGATTATTCGCCGAAGTCTTACCCTCTGATTGGGATCCAGATCATCTAAAGTAGATCCTGCCAAAGGCTGAGCTGAATAATCAAGCATTCCAAGTTCTGCAAGTCGAGATGGTATCTCATATGAATACATCGGTATTACTTCCGGACTTCCATCCAGCTTATTACGCCTTCTTAATATTTTCCCCGATGCAGTAGATACAACCCCTCGACTTCTAGGTACTTCAATTTTCAAAACATCCTTATCCTCTTCCGTAATTATCTCTGCCCTGACAGCTATAGGCGGAACAGTACTATTAGCGATCAGAGCGGTTACCCCTATAGGATCATTATGCTTTTTATGAACACCAGTAATTGTTCCATCATCTTCAACGCCAAGGAATAGACATCCACCAGACGTATTTGTCATTCCAACAATTTCTTCAATAAGATCATGATCCGGGTAACACTTTAAGTCACTCTTGAACTCGACATCTAAACTTTCCTCTTTAGGGATTGTGCGCATTGCAATCACTCCTATCATTTAATTCAACTATAGTCTAACTCGTTTTAACTCGTTTGTCGAGTTAATTTTTCTATTTAACTCATTTTTACGAATTAATATACTATGTGCAATCCTGATATTTATATGTTTACTGTCTTCTCATGAAAATAGCGAAGCCCCCGCAGGTTCTCCTCCCGATCGTAGGTCTCACAGATTGCTGCAAATTCCTGTTTGCCATTTCCCGCAAGGCTTGTTAAAATAAGGATATGAAAAAGAAAAATTTATGTAAAACGTTATTAAAAACCATGTGTATCGTGCTGGGGATCCTCATCCTCGCACTGTTGGCTTACATCGTCTACCTCTATGCCAGTTATTACAGGATTGAGGACAATCAGGAACTGGTGGTGGAGGCACCGGTCGACGATACTACCACGGGTGCAGCTGCGGTGCTGGCTACGGATACGGAATATTCTGCAGTAACCTACAACATCGGCTTTGGTGCTTATCTGCCGGATTACAGCTTCTTCATGGATGGTGGTACCTCCTCCTGGGCGGAGAGCCCGGAGACCGTACAGTATGCCATAAACGGTGCGGGAGAGCTGGTGAAGTCATTAGACCCGGATTTTGCGCTGATCCAGGAGATCGATCTGGATGCCACCAGAAGCTATCATACGGATGAGTACGAGATGCTGCGCAACCTTCTGCCGGAATATACTACCGTATTTGCGCAGAATTATGATTCTGCCTTCCTGTTCTATCCGTTTACACAGCCCCACGGCAGCAGCAGAGCAGGACTCGGACTGTTCTCGAAATATCCGGTGTCTTCCGCCCTGCGCAGAAGCTTCCCCATCTCCACTTCCTTCAGCAAGTTCTTCGATCTGGACCGCTGCTACAGCGTCTCCCTGATCCCGGTGGACAACGCAAAAGAGCTGGTGATCTTCAATCTGCATATGTCTGCCTACGGCAACAGCGACGCCATCCGCAAGGGACAGATTGAGATGCTGTGCAATGATATGGCAAAAGAATACGAAGCCGGCAATTACGTGCTCTGCGGCGGCGACTTTAACCACGACCTGAAGGCTTCCGAAGAGGATGCGGAGAATTGTGAGTCCTGGGCATTTCCTTTTCCGAGAACGGAGTTGCCGGAGCATTTTGCCTTCTGTCTGGATCTGTTGAGTTCTGAGGAGAAGGAAGCTCTTTGGAACAGCGCCAGAAATGCGGATATGGAATATGTCCCCGGTGTAACTTATACCGTAACCTTGGACGGATTCATTATCTCCGACAATATCGAGTGCCTGTCCTATGAGAATGTAAACACCGGCTATTCCTACTCCGACCATGATCCCGTGAAGATGGACTTCGTGTTAAAATAGTGTCAAGATTTACAAAGTCTGTTGACAGTGTTTGTCCTTTTTTTGTAGAATGAGAGCACAGTTAAGAGGGAGTAGTTCCCGGATGGTTTCTGATAGAATGGTAACCCGGAATGGTAACCGAAGGATACACGAAGCTGTCCGGAATGATAATCGTCATCACGTCCGTCGGACCGGTTATTATTGTAAGCAACGAGACTTTTATCGATCATTTTTGATGCGGTAAGAGTCTCTATTTTTATACTTTTTTATAAGGATATGTGAGTCACCGCAGGAAAGGACAGCTTATGGAATACATATTGTTACTCGTAGGATTTATACTTCTGATCAAAGGTGCGGACTTTTTCGTGGAGGGAAGTTCCTCCCTGGCGGGGATCCTGAAGGTCCCCAGCGTCATCATCGGTCTGACCATCGTCGCCATGGGCACCAGTGCTCCGGAGGCCTCCGTCAGCATCAATGCCGCACTGGCTGGCAGTAATGATATCGCCATCAGTAACGTCGTCGGCTCGAATATCTTCAATGGTCTGGTGGTCGTGGGTATCTGTGCATTTCTGCACAGCTTTATGCCCCACGGAGAGATCCTGAAGCGGGATATGCCGTTAAATATCCTGGTGACCTTCGTATTATGTCTGATGTTTTTAGATGGCAGCTTAAGCCGCATGGAAGGCGCTGTCCTGTTGCTGGGCATGATCGTATATCTGGGATTTATGATCTATTCTGCCCGGAAAAACAGAGAAGAGGGAGAACCCGGCAAGATCCTCTCCCTGCCCCGCAGCCTTCTGTATATTGCCGGAGGTCTGGCTGCCGTTATCTTCGGTGGTGATCTCGTCGTGGATAAAGCGTGCATCATCGCTACGAATTTTGGTGTCAGCCAGAATTTCATCGGACTGACTATTATCGCCATCGGCACCTCCCTGCCGGAGCTGGTGACCTCCATCGTCGCCACGAAAAAGGGAGACAGCGGACTGGCGCTGGGCAATGCCATCGGCTCCAACCTGTTCAACATCCTGTTTATCCTCGGAATGTCCGCGGTGATCAGCCCTCTGCATGTCCTCGGAGAGTCCGTCATCGACACTGTACTGCTCCTTGGCAGTGCCATTCTGCTCTTCGTATTCGCCCGTACCGGCAGACGCATGACCCGCAGTGAGGGGGCTGCGTGCGTGCTTCTGTATGTTGCATATACGGCTTACCTCTTCGTGAGGTAACAGTGCGTCTATAGCCGCACTAAAAAAGCGCACCTGGGGGAGGTGCGCTTTTTGCTATTTGTGGCAGATATCTCTCCACTGGCAGTCGCCGCAGATGACCCTGCCATATCCCGGCTGCAGAATCTTCTCTTCCACTATCCGCTCAAATTCCGCAAAGGTCATTTCCTGCCCTGCCTTTAATCCGGTGTATTTCAATACACCCGCATCATATCGTTCTACCTTCTCCGCAGACTCGCAACTGCCACCCTTATTATGCGGGCAGGCGCTGCAGATCTCATCCGTCGCTCCGACCAGCTGCAGGGATGCCGGTCCATTTTTTCCCAGAAGCCATTCTTTCACCTCCGCCATATGCTCAGTGAACCCTTCACTGTATCCCTTCCCTTCGAAAAAATACAGGCACATGCCGTGGTGCGGACGGATCCGGTAAGTTGTTGTTACTTCCATATCCGGTGTATCCTTTATTCCTGTCCGTTCAGCTTCAGAGCCTTAGACAGTCTCTTGCTCAGTGTCAGTGCCAGTGCGATCTTCACCAGATCCGGAATGATGAAAGGAATTACACACCAACCCAGTACGGTAGCCAGACCGACAGCTCCGGAATTCTGCGCATATACAACCATGAACCACACCGTTCCGATAGCATAGCACACGATCAAGCCCAGTACCATGGAGATACCCAGCACCCATGTCTTACGTCCGAACAGCTTCTCGATCAGCCACATTAATAATGCAGAGAATAAAAATCCGATAATATAACCACCGGTATTGCCCAGCAGAACACCGATACCACCGGAGAACCCGGCGAATACAGGAATACCTACCGCACCCAGTAAAATATAGATCAATACCGCAAGGCTTCCTCTCTTACCGCCCAGTACGCCGACTGCCAGGAATACTGCGAAGGTCTGTAACGTAAAAGGAACCGTCATCGGGATGGAGATCCAGGAGCAGATTGCGATCAGAACCGCAAATACTGCAATGTACACCATGTCATAAGTCTTGCTACGAGTTGTTGTCTGTGTTGTCATAATAAAAAACCATGCCTTTCTGTCAGATGTTTTTTAAAAACCTCTGTCAGAATAGCATGGTGTTTTTTAATTGTCAACCCTTTTATAATATGGTTAACAATTAAGCAGATTCCCTGGTCATTACTGTTTCATCGTCTTCTTATTCCGGTACATATCCTTATCTGCACGCTCACGCACCTTCTCCGGATCCGTATCATCCGCCGTGAATACAGCATACCCATAGGCAATTCCCACGGGAACGGGAATGATATTCTTGTGATTCAATACCTCTACATCCTGGTCGATCTTATGTATCACACGTTCTATTTTAAAATGTATTCCCTTCGGAATGATACAACAGAATTCATCTCCGCCAATGCGGTAACATTTCCCATAGCGTTCAAAATTGTCCTCTATGATATGTGCTGCATGGATAATATACTCATCCCCTGCCCTGTGGCCATATTGATCGTTACACTGCTTAAGATTATTCAGGTCAAAGGTCACTATGACATACCCTTCAAAATCCCTCTCGTTTTTCACAAAATAATCATAAGCATTTCGATTATATAAGCCGGTCATGGAATCATTCAGGGCAAACTGTTCCAGTTCCTCCATCCTGCGACCTTTTTTCAGCCGGGCAACCGTCTGTCTGGCGGATTCTATTCCCAGCACCACAATAAAGAGCAAGAAAGAGCTTCTGCCAAATACACCTACGGCGTTACCGGCTTTATAATAGCCGCCCACATCTATAATAGCAGCAAAAAATACAAGCAGCAGTGCCCCTACACATGCCTTCAGCCTCTGATCCAGCTGCCTTCTGACAATTTTGCTGCAGATGACCACCAGTAGGTATAGAATCGTCAGAATGATCAACACATGCGTCATCCACAGGCTTCTCCGGAACTCATATATCTCTGTTGCATTCAGTATATGCGTCAGGACGATCAATGCCAGATTAGCATTACAGATAATTCTACAAAACCAGTCATCCCTGATCTCCAGAAAGCTCTTCACAAACAGGATACAGGACATCGGCAACAGCATGAGCGTAGCAAATGCCAGATAAGAGCATCCCTGCCTGTTGGCCAGGAGCAGCGTTGCCACATCCGTCTCATTGGCCGACCATGTTCCCAGCAGGATGGAAAAAATACCCAGATACAATAAGGTTCCGTCGATCCGGCTTCCGCAGCGGATAACGATCCAATAAATACTAATATACAGTCCTATCAGTATCACCATCATGCTGATGAGAAAGGCAGGCATTGCCCGGCGCATCACCCCACGATAAATATTATAGCCGCCACCGATATAAAACGTCTTCTGCTGACCTGCCGCTTCCGGATAACAGGGGGTGAACTGTACCTGCAAGCTGCTCACATTACTTGAAAACCTGACAATATTCCAGGTCCATCCCGGAGTATTTCCCCATATGCCGGGCACAGCATCCAGCCGGTAGATCAGCTTCCCATCTGCATACACCGCAATCTCCTGGTGTGCCGAATAGAACACGATCGAGTTCGTCTCATCATCGTCCTGATCCAATATAAAATCATACAGCTCCCTGCCGTCATCCAGGACGCTGACTGCTTCCGGCGTACATGCCTGTAATGACTTTACCTCGGGCACACTGCCTGAGGTGCAGATCATGCACAGAAGCACCATAGCAAATACCACTGATACGATTATAATAAGCTTTCCCTGTTCCTTCTCCATTACTTCCCTCAATATCCAACGTGCTGTTTGGTACTATAGTACTAATTTTCTTATTATTTGTCAACACAATGTCGTATCTATCTCACGTTTGAAAATATTGTAATTCCGCTCATCCCGCAGCCGCTTCATAGCTTCGCTTCTTCGACACTATAATTTCCGCATCCTGCAGCTGCACTTTCCTTCTGTTCCAACGGAAGTATCGCATAGTATACCAGAGTGTGCCTCTCATCCGGCTGACAGTCCCGATGATAATGTCCGAAATACCAATGCTTATAATGCAGCTTCTGTTCCAAAATCTCCAGATAATCTGTCAGCAGATCCGCTGCGCAGGACCGCCCCGTCCCGGCATTGATCCGGTCCTGCAGCGAGCTGCCACAACAGTGAGTGACCACATAATCTACCTCATAGTGATACCGTTCCAGATTGCGCAGCCCCTCCTGTAATTCTCCTTCTGTCGGCAGCTCCTGGGGCCACCAGCTTTCCTGGAGGATCCGGTAGGGCAGATGCGCCCGATCCGCCCTGCGCTTTTGCTCTGCAAAATCTACCGTCTGTCGATCCAGGATCCCTCCCTGAATGTCATGGGACGACGCCCCTCCAAATGCAAAAAAAGACTTGCCCTCAATCTCGAAGACCTGTCCACGTTCCAACAATATCACCTTGTCCCGGATAATGTGCCGCACCTTCCCGCCATGCCACTCTTCCAGCGGATATTCCCCGATCATATCATAATTCTCATGGTTCCCCTGTACCCACAGAATCGTGTAGGGCTTCTCCGCAAAATTTTTACAATGATACTCAAAGGTTTTATCCTTCGCCCAGCACAGTCCAAAATCTCCGCAGATAATGATGTAATCCTCCTGCGTCAGCTCCATGCCGGCTCTCCGTAATCTTTTGGCGGAAAACCTTGCGAAATCCCCATGCGTATCTCCCGTTATGTAAATCATACCATTCTCCCTCGGTATCTGATCAGAATCCTCTACATGTTGATCCTCCCCCTGTAGTAGGATAACATTAGCATACTGCAGGGAAAGAAATACTGTTTCAGGCAAAGTTTATAAGAGCTATTCTATCCTATCAGATAAATAGTCCCGCAATCGTTCCTGCACACATTCCTGAATGTCTGCTGCCGTTTTTCTTGCCTTTGTCATTCCAAGTCCTATCTTTTTCGCTACCGAAAGAAGATCATCCATTCCCGGATCTGCACCATTTCCATTTACTGTTGTTGCGTGCTCTCCACCGATAGAATTGGAATACGTAAGATCATATGCCGGAGAAAGTATCCATCTCTTCTCCTCATCCCTGTATATATAAGAAAAATTCTTGGAATGATCATCTCGGTTATGTGCAAAAACATTAAAACACATAAGGCGGTAAAGCTTTTCACACTCCTCCATAGATTTCGTAAGCTGAAGAGTTAATTTCATAAGAATATCATAATCCAGATTGGGAATTCTGTGAGATGTCTCAAGAATTGCTGCTGAAATGAAGAGAAAATGGGCTGATCGAGAATCCCTCCTGTAACCATTCATCGCTATACGCAAACGCCGCAAGCCGGTTTTGATATAATGCCATTGTTCCGATCTTTTGGTCATGATAATATACATCCAGCTTATTTAGTCTGTCCATGAAGTATCTCCTCTATGGAGTCAAATGGTACCTCTTTAAATAATGCTTCCAGCTCTCCCTCCGCTCCAAGAGCTATTGCAAGCTTTGTAAAAGACTGCAACGAGATCTCTCCAGTCTGCTCAAAACGTTTCAACGATCCGAGACTTACCCCTGATCTGGATGCAAATTCCTTTTGGGAAATTTTCTTTCTCTTCCGAAGCTGTACCATTCGCTTTGCCAGTTCCATATTTATTTCTGCCCATGTTTTTTGATATAAATTAATCATGCTAATATTTTAGCAATTTCACCTCAAAATTGCGAGAAATAGATAAAATATTATCCCTCCTGTTATCTTATTTCATACTTCTTCTGCATTGCATTCATTACTTCCGGATCCTCTAATCGTATAATCTTATCCGCATCTCCTCCGGCACTCATTTTTGCGATCAGAGCCAACAGTGACTTTCTCTCTTCCATGCGTCCTTCTTCGCGTCCTTCTTCGCGCCCACACTCCCGCTCAGCCTTACGGAGCTTCTTTTCTTCTTTTTCTTTGTCATACTCAAATATACTCACCTTGTACACCTCCGCCCGATTGTGCTGCAGGAATTCCGTAAGGATTCCTTCGTTAATGCATTCGGTAATCGCCAGTTCCACCGCCTCATTCAATGGCATTTCCGCTGCGTACTTTCTGACTCTTGCCACATACTCTGCATATTCCCATAAAACATGGCAGTTATTCATCAGTTCCTCATTATGTCCGGCATTGATATTTAACATCGTAACCTTCAATTCCAGCGCCGGATCCTGCATCGGATTCTCAAAAGCATCCGACAACCGCAGTTCTGTCCGATCCGGAACGTCCCTGTCTGTCCCATTATAAAACACCAGGAAATTCGGCGTCGGAATCTTTTGAATACCAGACGAATATAGGGATTTCTCATCCACCAGCTTCTGATACTCGCTGGCTATGTAGAACAGATCCCGCAACGGAATATTTGGGTTATACGTAGACTGATGTTCATACAGGTACAATCCCATTTCCAGTACAAATGCCAGGTCATTCTTCATGCCCATATAAATGGCATTTTCCAGAGTCACGATCTCCAACTCTTCCGGGTTCTGATAATGTTTCCCTGTTACTGCATTATACAGAGATAACAAATTTTCGATTTGGGAAAATATCCATCGAAAAATAGTATCCTTGTATTTGCGGTTAGCAATAAGCAATTCGTAGCTGCGTTTCTTCATAGTGTCCTCCTGTTCCCATAGCACTTGAAATCAAGAAGGTACACTTCGCCTGTCCTATCCACTTGTCATTCAACGTACTATGCTGTGCATGCATGGTTAATGTGGTATAAAAGCATAGAATTCATTGAAATGATATAGATGTGTGGATCAGCTCTCGCTGCCGGAATCGTAAGAATATATGCTTTGAGATTATAGTACTAACAATTCCGGCACTTGTCAACACAGCACTTCCTATATATGTGAAAACAACAGACGTTGCAAATCCAGTTCTTTCCTGCCAATCTCCGATAAATGGCTGTACGCCTACTCCATGCACTTTCTGATCTTATCAATCAATGTCACATCCGCCGGAAGCCACTGCACGTAATCCAGTTCCTCCTTCGTCAGCCACTTGGCGGCCTCTGCCTCAAGAAGCTTCAACTCTCCCGATACGACCTCACACCAGAAACAATCCATGGATAAATGAAATGCCGGGTAATCGTACTCTATGGTATCTATCAGGTCTCCGACCTTAACCGTGGCATCCAGTTCCTCACGGATCTCTCTGACAACTGCCTGCTGCGGGGTCTCGCCTGCTTCGATCTTCCCACCGGGAAATTCCCAACCGCCCTTGAATTCCCCGTAGCCTCTTGCGGTGGAAAATATTTAAGTTGAGCTATATAACGAGTGAAGAGATTTGCCCCACAATTTGGGGCAAATCTCCTTACTAATTATTCGCTTATAAACCTTCATTCTCCTGCTGTTGCAAATAAAACATTGCTTTCTGTGTTTCAATCTCCGCTTTCAGTTCTTCTTCTGTTGGTAAGTATAATTTATACTTTGAAGCGAACAGCTGCTCATTACCATGCATCACCGAATAACGTGCAATATCTTCATCTGTATCAGAGCAAAGCACAATACCAATTGTAGGGTTATCTCCCTCTCCACTAATGCGTCCAAGATAGAAGTAATTTTCCACTTGCCGAGTGGAAAATCTCAGGATACGTTTTGTAAAACGAATAAAAATGATACAAATTTGTTTTCGTGTATCCTTTTCCATATTCCGCAGTCAATTCTTTTGCAAGCTTCTTTATAATACTTGCACCATACTCTGCTCTATTATCTCCTTGCAACTCTTCCTCGGCAATACGATAACCAATAAGCCAGTTTCTCTGCACAAGTGACGAATTTACTGCTTGATAAGCTGCTTTTCGTGAGGATTCAATAATCCCGCACATGTTTTAATTCGAGGCTTATACTACTTGTAATACTCTGAATCAGTAGCCTCTGCATCAAGTCCTTGACGCATTAGCTTATATTGTTCATTTACAGCATCTGTCTCTAGGTTAAAGTTAGCATTCCATCTAAAGAGCATCTTAATATTTCAATGATAAATGTCCATAGTTTCTATCTCAATTTATATCAATTTAGAAAGTTCTCGCCGAATATTCTCCACCTGCGTAATTGCCTTGCCAATACATTTCTGCACCTTATTTATCTGTAGATGCGTCAGTGCATCCAAAAATCCATCATCAAACCACATATCAATTTCAGCCGCCAAACGACCATACTTCAACTGAATGCTCTTATTATTTGCCAAGCTCCTTAGTTCTGCATTCAAACTATCTAATGCATTCTTCGCTTGTTGTATATCCACATCCGCTTCCGAAAGCGTCGAATATTTCCACAAGGAAGTAAAAAAACCCTTCGTCATCATGTCGATAAAGCTGACGTTACTACTATCATTCATAGAATGCTGTGCCTGCACTAAACATTCCAACGCATAATCCGCAGCATCTATAGTCGCATGGACCTCATAGCTGATATCTTCCGGTTCTTCCTCTTCTCTCAAATCTTCTGGCAGTCGAAGGTTCTGCTCCTTTGCCACTTCAATAATAATGTCATCGCTGACATTTCCGTACAGCTCCTCTAACGATTCTTCTGTCAACAATAACCTTGACAAAAAGACCATCTGCTTTATGGTATCCTCATTACAATGTGATGTAAGCTCCACTATGTTTTCATCTTTAAATCTGACACCGGCATCCAATGCCCTCATAATCAGTCTGCTAGCTTCATATTCATCATCCCAGAATAATTCCTGCACTACTTCCAGCACTTCATCATCACTGCCAAAGTCCGTTACGGATTGCAGGCGTGCCTTGGCATATTCCGGCTTCCAATCATAAAAAGCATCGTAAAATTTGCTCCATGAAATCGGCATACCAGCATCCGGACATAGCTCTTCCTCATACTCTTCTGCAATATCCGCCGGGGCAGATATCTTATATCGCTTCGCTAATTCGACGATAAGCTCATCATCGACACAACAGTACAAGTCTTCTAAATCCTGCGCAGTAAACGCTTCCGCAGATTGATGCAATGCTTTCTTAAAACTCTCCTCTGCACACAGCCCGGCGATTTCCGCAAGATTTTCTCCGGAGAACTTTACACCGTACCGTACAGCTCTGTTCAGGAGCCTCGTCGCTCCTTTTTCATCCTCAAAGGCAATGATATTGAGTGCATCGACAATCTCGTCCGGTGCACCCATATCCTCAAGGGATGATATCTTATTTACAGCGGTGCTTACCTCCCAATCATTTATTTTTTCGTAGTAATCTGACCAACGCATGTAAGCACCTGCCTTTCTTCATATTTTACGGAACGAGTGTATCTATATGCTGCTGAACTTTGCCCACTATATCATCGTATCTTGAAGACAAAATTTATTTACAATTCGATTCACTTGAAGCATCAAACGTTCCCATCGTACGCACTCTATCGTTTATATCATAACGTTTATTACCTATCGGACCATAATCCTGCCAATCCTTATATTACTATTCCATTACAATGGTCAATCTCATGCTGAATAATCTGTGCTGTCCAACCTGAATACTTTCCATGTTGTTTCTTAAAGTTCTGATCAAGATAGTCCACTTCTATTTCCTGATATCTCGTACATGGTCTTACACCTTCCAGAGAAAGACATCCTTCCTCAGTCTGATATTCTCCGGATTTCTTTGTTATTACCGGATTTATCATTGCAAACTGAAATGGTCCGGCTGCTACTACAATGATATTCTTTTTTACTCCAATCATATTGGCAGCCATACCAACACAGTGTTCTAAATTTGCCTTAAGGGTATCAAGCAAATCAGTCACAATCTGTTTATCTGCCTCTGTTGCATCCACTGACTTCTGTGCCAGAAACAGCGGATCATGCATTATCTTCTTTACCATTAATTCCATCCCTTCCATACATCAGGCTGATATCCAAGTGTAGATTGCTTTCCGTTTCTTACTACCGGTGTTTTAATTACCTGCGGATTCTCAAGTACCTTTTCCAGTTTATCTTCATCTGCAATATACTTAATAAGAGCAAGTATGTCATGGTCTTTTCCATTCCAGTTAATCATATTTTCAAGACCGCCATTAGCCTGTGCAACAGAAGTAAACTCTCCCTTGCTCATGCCTTTTTCTTTCATATCAATGAACTGATATTTTATACCGCGCTCCTTGAAGAAACGTTCTGCTTTCTTTGTATCATTGCATTTCTTGGTTCCAAAAATCTGTATATTCATCTGCTTCACCTACTGCAAATCATAACGTTTCATTTTCTCTGCATTTCTATATTCATTGTCTATAAATAATTTTTCTTAATCTCCTTCAAAATGATGTCTTTACATTCCTCACTCATGTAAAACATCGTCGTCCGAAACGGAAATCCCTGCTTCGTTAATTCCTTCATCTTCGATGCACTTAACGGCTTCTTCAGAACCATAAAATCATCCAGATGCATGTAATACTCATAATCCTTATAACCATCGCAGTCCTTCTTCTCCAGTTTTCCGTCCGCTGTACCGTATGCGATAATGCCATAGCCACTCTTGTATAAAAACACAGTGTCTCCACGTTGGAGCTTTCCGATCTTCTCTCTCCAACCCTGATAATAAGCCGCTGCTTTCTGCTCGTTTATCATATCATCCGTGTGATTCTTATTATTGGAATAGTTGGTATTTAAAACATAATTATTCCCTTCATACTCCAGATAACCCTCGATGGGAGAATACATATTGAACTCAATATAATGTTCCCCATTGATCTCAAACACCCAGTAAATAATAGCATCGATACTCAAGCCGTTGTTCTTCCAATATCTGATCGCATCTACTGTATTCTGATCAAGTCCGTTGGTAACAATAAGGAAATGCTGGTGCATGTTAAAATCACTCTTGCGCAATGCTTTATCATCCGGAAGATCGAAATACTGCTTATGTATCTCCAACAACTCTGCATTGGATTTGCTGTATTTCTGAAACAGTTCATTCAACTCATCATAATTGCTGCTGCCATATAACTGTCCATACCGAAGCACCTGCAGGAGATTTTCCCTATCCGAGCTCCATCTCTTCAGTTCCAGAATATATAAATCCCCATTCCTGTCAATCGCGAGAATGTCCGGTTCCTCCTGCCTCGGACGCTCATTGAAAATCGTGAGCAGATCGTTGGAATAAATAAAATCCTGAATATGCGAAGACATCAGACGCTGCAAATCCAGTTCCTTCCAGCCGATGTCCGCTAAGGTGACACGTTTTACTTTCGTATAATCCTGCTTGTTTGGGTTCAATTTATATAGCATAGTTACTACCTCTTCGTCGGCTGTACGCCTACTCCATGCACTTTCTGATCTTATCAATCAATGTCACATCCGCCGGAAGCCACTGCACGTAATCCAGTTCCTCCTTCGTCAGCCACTTGGCGGCCTCTGCCTCAAGAAGCTTCAACTCTCCCGATACGACCTCACACCAGAAACAATCCATGGATAAATGAAATGCCGGGTAATCGTACTCTATGGTATCTATCAAGTCTCCGATCCTGACTGTGGCATCCAGTTCCTCACGGATCTCCCTGACAACCGCCTGCTGCGGGGTCTCGCCTGCTTCGATCTTCCCGCCGGGAAATTCCCAGCCACCTTTAAATTCTCCATAGCCCCTTGCGGTGGAAAAAATTCTGGTTTTGTGCTCTATGGAATCGCAGATCACGGCTGCGACTACGCGAATGGTTTTCATACTGCCTCGTTCTCCTTTGAAATATTGCTTTGTAAATATCTTAATAAATCCTCGCGTACGGGATGATGCATTTTCATGGTCACCTTCGCGATCGGTTTCATTTTACCACTATTATCTTCTTTCTGGCTATCTACAGATTCTATAATATCAAATTGTCCCATGTAATAAAAGTTTTTCTCGGATCCGCTCTTTTGAACCAAAAGATGTTTTCTCGGTGCTGTCAGTACTTTCTGCATATATGCGCTATCATTGCTCCTACCAATTTGTGAGTCCCATTTGAAAATCAAATTGTCTTCAAACACATCCGCATAGTCTGGCTTTCCATCTACATAATTTTTCCCTTCTCCAGCCTCTTCTTTGTGATATGTAACAAAAATAAACACATCATTTCCAATACGTCCCATTCCAAACATTGTAGATGATAAATCCTTTCCAGAATTCATCAAAAGGCTCACATCTCTTCGGGAATACTTCTCATATAATACAAATGGTGTATCTTCTGATTTACCGTTGGTATATTTATCCTTATATCTAGCCAGTCCAACTTTGATAATATCCCTGATCTGAGCATTAAACTCTTCGTTCTGCAAGCATCTCTGATAAGCTTCCACACTCCTCATAGTGCGTTCTCCGTCAGGGCGCAATATGTTCATAAATTTATATTTCTGGTATTCATCATCCTTGCTAACAAAATGCCCTTGCAGAACTTTGACGGATTCCTCTACTTCCTGATCCGTTATAAAATAATCATACTCATATTCGAGTTCTCTTCGAACATCGTTGGTCGAGATGGTATCTTTGTCTAGAAATTCCTTTAAAATGCATAACTCACTAGGCCTGACTCCACTCAAAATGGTCTTAGACAGATATTCTAATATCAGCTTTTCCTGATCATTCAATTTACAGGAGTCCTTTCCCGTCTCAACAGCTTCCATGAACTGCCAATATGTCTTATATTCTTTGATAATTACCAACGGATCAATCTCTCCCTGCTCATAGAAGTCATACAACAGGGGAATTCGTCCAATTCTATTTTTCAGAGAAATATAGCTTTCTCTTATAATCGATTTCATTCCTCGGATCTTATCAATAGAATTGAATATTTTTTCTTTTGCAATTTCATCAAAATGTACTGTGGAGGCTCCGGGTATCGTATTATTCCCTGAAATCACATATTTTCTAATCGTATCCGCATTATAAGTTCTATCCCCAGACAATGCCACCGGAATCATAAAATTGTTATTATAGTTCCCAATGAAATCAAGAATTACCACATATTCCTTGTTCTCGGCTTTTCTAAGTCCTCTGCCAAGCTGCTGTATAAATACAATAGGAGACTGCGTAGGGCGAAGCATGATCACCTGGTTCACTTCTACGATATCTACACCTTCATTCAAAATATCTACTGAAAAAATGTAGTCCAACGGCTGCATTTCATCTGTTGCATCCGCTTCGTTCATTGCCAGACGTTCAAATGCTGCTTCTCGTTCACGATCGGTATTCTTGCCGCTTAGTGCTACGGTACGGTATCCCAGTCTATTGAACTTTGCAGACAGCTCCTCACATTCCCTATTCCTGCTGCAGAAAATAAGTCCCTTAACACGATCACCGCTGTATCCATAATATCTCGCCTGTTCGATGACATGTCTTACACGCTCGTCACCAGTTAATCTTCCAAAATATTCCTCCGAAATATTTCTCGCTTTGGCTTGTTCATCCGTTATCATGGAAATATCACTAATTCCAAAATAATGAAATGGACATAGCAAATCCTCTTCCATCGCCTGCTGCAGCCTGATTTCGTAAGCGATCTGATAATGGAACAATTCGTATACATTCCTGGAAGCATCCCCATCATCCCTCTTATCCGGCGTAGCTGTCATACCCAGGAATAATTTCGGTTTGAAATACTCCATGACCTTCTGATAAGTATTCGCCGGGCTATGATGCGCTTCATCTAAAACAATGCAATCAAACTCTTCCGGATCAAACTTCCTCAAATTATCCGCTTTGTGAAGCGTCTCCACCATAGCAAAAATATAATCTGCCTCATAATCTGAATATCCTGCCCCAACAATGCCCATTGACTTCTTATCTTCAAATACTTTTCGGAATGATGTCAACGCCTGTTTCGCAAGGGTAGATCTATGTACCAAAAACAGAACACGCTTAAATCCTAACTCTCGCATGGCAAAGGCTGACGCATACGTCTTACCCGTACCAGTAGCAGAAATCAGCAATGCTCTATTTTCTCCAGCATCCACAATCTTATGAAGATTCGTAATAAACCCTACCTGCATAGAATTCGGTTCCAGTTTATACTTCTCCGTGGAAGATATCTCGTCCTGTTTTGCTATTTCCCTCTGTTTTTTTATGATCTCATACTTTTGCTTATAATTCTCATAGAAATCATCATAGAAAAGCGCATACTTAGAATCCCACAGCTGGTGGAATTCCTTTACGATCTCCATCGCAATTTCACCCTGCTCTGTGGAAACAATTTTGGTATTCCACTCCTTATTTTTCGTCAAAGCAGCACTTGTGATATTGGAGCTGCCGATGATAATACGATAAATCTCTTCCTTCTTAAAAATGTAGCCTTTGGTGTGGAAACCCTGATCTGCCCGATCCACATCATACATCTTCAGAGTAACATTGGACAATTCCTGCAGCTTCTTCAATGCTCTGGGCTCACTAAAGTTAAGATAGTTTGTCGTTAAGATCTGCCCCGGGATCTGCCTCTTCTCCAGTTCCTTCAACGTCTGCAAGAGAGGCGTAATTCCACCCATAGTAATAAAAGCCACGCTGATCTGGAATTGGTCACACTTCATCAGCTCATCTTCTATGACGGAAATAACTTTCTTGCCCTCTTTCGGATTATTCGACACGAAAGCAGGCTTGTATGCCAGATTGGCAGCGGCTGTACCGTCAATATATGCAGTTGTCAGTCCTTCTTGAAGTTGCGTAAGGGTGGTGTTTGACATAGTATACTCCGTAATCAACTTATTTTATCTACTTGTAAAAATGTATTCTTTGATTCATTCCATTTGACAAATCAAGGCATATTGCGTATAGTAATTGTAGTCAACTTGTGACGGATAAAAGCTGGGTTCCCGAATGGGAGTAGGTGAATTTTCACTTAGAATCCTTTGCTCCTGGGGTTGGCTTTTTATTTTAAATCTCCCATCATATATTGAATCTGTTTTTCATTAATTAGAGAAATCTATTTTTTGATGAAACTTTATAATTTAATTGTCCAATTTACTTTTAAATAATCATACTAATATTCACATATACTATATTTCTAAGAAAATTTTTCTTACTGTTTAGTCCTAAAAAGGTATATCATCATATTTTTTGATAAAAGGCACACTTTTTATACCACAAAGTGTGCCTTAAATAACTATATTAGTCCTAATTATATTTTCATAAATTTATTTTTCTGCATTTTATTGCTGATTTCTAATTGTTCTTTCAGAAAAATCAAACGCATGGCCAATTCTTGATAGATTAATGCCAAACATATTAACTATATCTATCGATACAAGTTCATTTAAACGACATATCCTTTGTACATCGTATTCTAGAACTCCTGATTCTACTTGATAGTCCAATAATTGGCTTTCTATTTTTTTATTCTTTTCATATGCAAACCTCAATTTTTCATTATTAATTTCTCTGTGGTTTAAGAAAAAATCATCTAGTACATTACAACAATCCACTATTTCATGTAATTCCGAAATTACACTCTGCATTCTTAATTTGTATCTTGTTGTCAAATATTTCTGTTCATCTTCGCCATCATTCATCAATGTTTCCATAGATATTGTTGCTTTGCCATCCTCATTTCGAACACACAAATCCAAAATCTCAAACGGAAATGACCGCTGAGATTGATATTTTACAATTGGTGTAGTATAGTCATGAAAACAAGATAATTTATAGCTAAACACTGGCTTACTACTGTCATCACATATCAGTAATAAATTAGCCATCTTAAGTGTTCTTGTTCCGTCCCCTCTCAAACAAATATCACATGGCTGAGAAGCTAAAAAATAGAATTCATTACCTATTCTAAAAATATCTCCTGTTGTTACCTCTAAATGTTGTTTATTTACATACTTATTATATAATTCTATCTCCCGAATTTTTTTAACTTTTTGTGTTTCTTCTTTTTTATTTCCTACATTACATTTTGAAATCTCACAAAGCTGTTTATAATAATATATTTTATGTAGCAATTCACTATTACTCTCTGCTAAAACGCTTTGGTACGCATCTAACTGAAAAATATTAATTAGCCTCGTCAAGAATTCTAGGTACGACTCACTATTTTCACGTACCATTTCATCAAGCAAATAGTCTAATGTATTTTGTCTTATCTCGCGTACACTTTTCGAAGAATCCATAATGCTCTTTTCTAAACTTTTCAAATACAAATCAAATAATTCATAACAGGCCTTTCGTTTAAATCCCTGTGCTAACCCTTTTTCAATTTTTTCGATCTTATCAGGCATAATTCGTTGCTTATATAAATAGTATATAAATGAAGATGTTTTTTCATCCTCACTGCTTCCATGTAATAACATATCGAATTCTGCTTCTATCTCTTCTTCTGTTTTTCCTTCATCTTTCGCTAGTGCTGATAAAATATATACATAATTTGTGGGGCCATCACTCCTGCCCACAATAGTCCTCGCAAGTTGTAATCCCGCTTCTGAGGACTCTCCAACTCTTTCAAAGCTTCTATCAATAAGCCAAAGTATACTATCAAATTTTTGTCCTTTTGCCTCATAATCAATTTTTAGTGCTTCCGTAGTTGACATACACACTTCGTATCCATCAACAAGATTTTCCTGTTTTAATTTATCCAAAAAACCAATTAATCTCTCTTTTTCGGTTGTATACTTATTGCTTTGTTCTTGAGGAATAAGACCATACAGTTCTAATAGTTGTTCTTTGGAAAAATTTTCTAAAAAATCTCTTATTAAGGCTTCTTTTTCACCGGAAAACTCTATCATCTGTTCAATATTATTCAAGAGTTCTTTCTTACCCATTTTCGATATTTCTTCGCGAAAATTTAGAAATGAATTATTCATTTCACTCAATAATGCAGCCTTAATTTCCATCTCCGTAATGTTTGAATAACAATCATCAACGCTTATTACGTATCGTATTCCATGTAATTCAAGTAATTTATCAATCATGCTATTCCCCTATTGTACTATCTCCAAGAGATTCACTTCAAATTTATATAAGTTTCCCTTGCTATTCCTTTCTTGTAAAAGTTTTATACTTGCAGAATTGTATTTTAAGTTGCTGGCAACAATATATAGCCCCAAACCTCTGCCATTCTCCTTTTTACTTTCAAAAGGTTCAAAAAGTCTATCTTCGATGTCTCGACTAATTCCCAATCCATTATCCCATATTAATATATACCCCCTATCTTTTATCTGAATAAAATATTCTTTGTGATCTATATATCCATATTTTTGTGAAAAATCAAGCCAATATTCTGAATTATTAAACAGATTATCAAACACTTGATTTAGCATGCCTCTGTTAATACGAACTACAAAATCACTAGCAATCTCCAATCTAAAACTTATATTGTTTCGTTTACATCTTTCACAATAAAAATCTCTATGCTGTTGCAAGAATTCTCGAATGTTAAATGTTTGTCTTTCTGCTCTAACATATTTTAGTCCGGGATTGAAATATGACATCTGCTTTCTAAGAGCATCTAATGCGTAAGTTACATAATTAATATGTTGAATTAAACTTTCAATGTTCTCACATTCTTTATTTATTATTATATTATGATTTTTTTCCTTTATATTATGAATCGCTGTATCAAATTCATGCGTAAATGTTTCTACGGATATTCCTAATCCTGCTAATTCAAAAACATCTCTCATTCTGTTGTTAATTTTTTCATATTCCAATTGTATAGTTTCTATCTCATTACAAATAACGCTTCTTTCTCGATCTAGTTCTTTGAATTCATAAGATATTGCATTTAAATCTGAATCCAAAGACTTCAAATAATCCAGGGATTCTTCTGGTATAAAAGGAGCTTCTTTTACTATACGCGTTATTTGATTTAGTTTTTTCCTTGCAGCCTCCATTCTATTTTCATTATGAAAAATAAGTTCTGTAGTAACTTGAACTTTTTCTTGAATATTTTCTATAGAAGTAGCAATCCCCTTTTCTCCATCAATTGCTTCACTTGAATGTTTTTCGGAAATATTAATATATTCTCTCATAAGAGTATTTAACTTTGATCTATTTTTATTTAATCTACTAATTACCTCATCAAGAATTCTTTTAAAATTTCTATAATATCCATCTGCTACAAATCCTTCTCTATTTGTTGTTTCCTTTAAGGATGAATTGTGAACTCCTGTTAGATATACACATCCAATAACACTTTCGTTTCTCAAATCCATATACTTTCCTGTTGTTTTTGAACGTGAAGACAGCCCCAGCCAATCACCACCATTTCCCTCTCCAAATCCTTGCACCAGAAATCCGTCTCTCACAACTTTAATACCTTGATATCTCCTAACAAAATCATTATATTCATCTCTATCAATTATGTTTGTAAAGTTCATATTCTGATATATCAAATCAATATATTTGGGTTCAAGCATATATTCGTATATCTCACACTCGAAGTCTCCAGGGTTATTATATTCTTTTACGTTTCCCTCATCACCTTGTTCTAACACAATATCTGGGAAAAGGCATTCATCCACCTCCTCTAGTATAAATCCTTCCTCATTTATTCGTCGCGCTTTTGGTATTTTTTTCCCGTTAATTTTCACAAAATCATCCAACATTGTTTCCGTAAATGAAAGTTTTTGCAATAAAACCTTACCTAAAGTTTCTCTAGTGTAAAAAAAACTGCTCTTATATTTTTCAAATATAACTGCTTTTCCATTGCTGTATTTTATTAAATACTTGGCACGGGCTGTTCTCAATAATTCGTCAAAAGCTTTTGTATCCGTTGGAATTAATTCTCCATTAATCTTTGCTACAACCCGAAATGTATTTTCTTTACTCCTAAAAGGTGAGACAATTTTGCTAATGCTATTTGACAAAACATCTACCTGCTCGTCCTTGCACCACAAGCGACTATCCACTAAGTCTTTAACCACTATTTTTGTATACGATTTATTGTCATATACTTCGCGTTTAATAATCTTTACTGGGATTTTATCAATAGTAGTATTTTTCAGGAAGTCACCCCAAGGAATAGTTACTGTATATTCAATTTTTGATTTCTCTTTTTTTGTCGTTAACTGCATATATCTACCAAGTTTTTGAACAGCCAGCCGTCCCAGCCCTTTGTCCCCTAATGGATATCTATGGTATTTATCTGTAGTACGGTTTTCTTTTTTCATTTTTTTCTTAGGTGAATTCGATATAGTTAACCACCCATTGATAATAGTGTTTAAATCCATTCCACAACCATTATCAGATATTTCTATTAGTCCTGCACAATTGCAGCCATTAATATTCTCTTGATAATTTGAATCAATATTAACAACACATATTCCAGCATCTGCATCGTAAGAATTTTTTATCAACTCAGAAAGAGCTGTTATTTCATCTGCAATAAGTGATTCTCCTAATTTATAAATCAAAGAGGCATGTACACGAAAAACAGCTGAATCCGCATCCAGCTCTTCTTTCTGTTCAAAGTAATCTGCTTCTCCATCAAATAGTGTCAACTGTTTTTCCATTATCTAATCCACCTTTAACAAAAACTAATATATGTTCTCGTGTCATCGTTCCTTGTAAGCCTTTATCATCTCCACCATATGCATTCATTTCTGGCATACGCTTTTTGCTTATTTTTCGAGTAAAATTAGTCAAAAGTGATAAATTATACTCTCCTGCAAGTTCGGTCAAAATACTATTCATATATATTTCTTGTTTAGCAACTTTTCTATTTCCCACTGTCCATACCGATATTGCATTTGGCTTTAAGCGTTTTGAAAGTGCTGCCAAAAAAACATCAAAATCGTAATAAAATGAAATTATTTTTGCTACTTGATTCGGTGCTTTTTCTTTAATTTCCTTTAACTGTTGTCTTAAGGTTGTTGATTTTTCTATTAGTTTTTTAACGTTATCGTCTTGAGTTACTCTCTTCCCTCCAATCGAGATATTATCAATTTCGCATTGTGTTTGTAATAATTTTTCATTCACATTTTCATCGATATCTTTCCACTCAATCCATCTCAATGGCAAAATCGAATATTGACCATATGATACTGTTGTATGATTATCTCCATATGGCGGAGAAGTAAAAACAACATCATATTTAGCTTTCGATTTTTGGAGATATTGTATGCAATCCCCCAAAATAATCTTTTTTGAATGCTTATATGTTATGCCATCTTTCTTCAATAATTTTCTTTTTATAAGTTCGTTATAAAATATATTATATCTCTCTATATTATATTTTAATGTAGATTCAAACAAAGCTTTTGCATCCTTGTTATATGCATCAATTTCTTCCTTGGGCTTAATATGCAGCTTGTAAGTACAATTACGAGAATTTGATACAATTCTTACTACTTCGCAAAAGGTAGCCCAATAAAATCTCCTTAGTTCAATCTCTGGTTCTTCTTTAATTTTTGTCCTAATAATACTTAAATCTTCAATTGCTTTAGGTGTAAACCATTTTGAAACACCTTCAAATTTAAATGCAGTTACTTTAGGTGAATTTACTATATTATTCAGTAATTGCTTAGCATTTTTTTGTAAATTTGCGGGCAAAATAATCGTCGTTTTTACCTTGCATAATAAAATTGCTAGAGGATTTATATCGATTCCTACAATATCCAACCCTCTGAGCATCCCCTCAACCAAAATAGTTCCTGACCCCGCAAATGGATCTAATATACACACCCTTTTATTTCCATTCTCATTAAGATAAACATCTAGCATTTCTCGCTGCATTTTCGGAACCATCATAGCAGGATAGGTACAAAACCCATGCACATAATCTTTTTCACTATTATCTTTGCCCCGATAGTCCCAGTGATCTTCTGATTCCAAAGTGAGATTCTTGTATCTTTCTATCAATTTTTCATTACTCATTTTGAGGCCCCACTTTATCTAAATTATTTTTTGCTATTTACTCGATTTTTCAACATTAGCATATTACGTTTTCACTGTAGAAATATATATTAGTATATCATAAAGTATATTTTTGACCAAGTCTAACCTACTATATTTTCTCTCTGTGCTTACCAAACGTGATCACTTTTTGACAGACTGTTATGCATTAACAATTAATTAAAATAAATTTTCCTTTCTCCATAGTGTTTTCAGAAATCAAGTTCAAAACCTACAATTATTATTTTCTTAATTGTTATTACTTTTTTCAGTTATTATTATGTTATTTTCTCCCATTGTTGCTATAAAATTATGATTTTTCGTAAACTTACACCCCCTGTTTTGCAAATATTTTTTTATCATATCAGGATATTCTGGAATTTCTTCATCATCAATAATTTTCTGTAATGCAATACCTGCAGCAGTTAACACTACATTTCCAATCGGTATGCTCCCTTCTTTATGTTTAGTAACAAGTCCTAACTCACCATTAACATAAATGAACACTCGTTCATCAGCTATTCCTCTAGTAATATATCCTCCTACTACATCGTGTCGAATTACTCCTAAAGTTTCCAATTCGTTCAACACGTTTAACGATATTCCTATTTTTCTCAGTTGATCCTTGTTACATTCATATGGGATTATATTTTGAGAAAATTCTTCTATAACTTTACCCTGCTCCGATATTAAGCATATCCATACTTTCATACTACAAATTTTTCTAAATGTTCTTGCCAAATCTGATGTAAGTTCCGATAATATCCTAATCATATTAGGTGGTGTTGATCCTGGAGTTTCAAATTCATTTGCAAGAATTTTTCCCCATATTATTTGAATGTTCTCTGTAGAAACAAATCTTGCAGAATCCATAAATCGTTCCACCCATTCTTCACTTACACCCGAAGCAGCAGAAAAGTCGGTTCCCTTCTTCGCATTTTCCATTGCTATATCAGCGATAGCTTTTTGATTCTTTATACCTTTTATAGTTTTCTTAATATTTAATATAGAAAAAGCTTTTGCTTCTGGTGACATATCTGCTTTTTCTATCTCATCAATATACATGTCAACAGCCTTTTTGGTTACTCCAGCATAGGGAAATAACATTCCTATTACGCTTTCTGTTTTATTCTGAACATTTTCATTCTTCATTACTTCTATTGCAGCTTCTCCTGCCATCTTTCCAATACCCATATCTTTTCTCCTATTCTTTTCCATGATAGTACCTCTCCAAATCTTCCCTCATCTGCTCTTTCACTCTCTCCCAATCCCCCTCACTCATCTTCGCCAGTAGCGCATGATTCAGTGAGATCACTCCCAGGTCCTTCGAGTAGTACATAAATCTCTTTCTCTCAAACTTCTCAAAAGGATTAGTCAGCATGCTACTCTTAATCATTTTCCGGTCTTTCAGAGTCTCGGCATTATAAGGGCAGCTGGGGCGATCCACCGGCAGTCCTTTATCGATCCTGTCCTGATAAAAGGCTATGTAATCCGTCAGCACATCCTCAATCTTCGCATCGCCTATCGTGTCCATATGATCGATAAACGACAGCAGGAACGGCATTTTATAGGACAATGAATAATCTCTTTCCTCCAGGAATGCGAAAAAGTCATCCCGAACGGTGTCATCGTTATGCTCCTGAATGTTCAGTTCTTTTCTGTATTTCTCTACATCCTCCGGGCTGAACAGGCTAATCTTCTTGCTGCCGAAGGGAAATTCCACTGTTGGTGTAATCTTCCCCTTACGGATCCAGCTGGTGATCGTTCCGGTATTGACGAAGTACTCTCTCGCCAGTTGTTCCTGACTATAGTAATCCCCATACTTTTCTTCGAAGGTATGGATGTCCACTTCCACGATTCGTTCCACGCGCTCGGTGATGCCATCGATCTCGATCATTTGTCCCGGCAGGTAATCCTGTCTGGTGATATCGCCGAACGGAACATACAATGAGTTTCCGAAGATAGCATGCATACTGCATGGTCTTACCATCGCTCCGTATTCATCTACCACATCAATGACGAACACATTTTTCTTGATGGATGTCCGGCGCAATCCTCTGCCGATCTGTTGAAGATACAACACCTTCGACAGCGTCGGGCGCGCCATAACGAGGATTCCGAGTTCCGGATAGTCCCAGCCTTCTGAGATCATATCGCAGGCACAGAGGAAACGCATCTTATGCTCCTTGAACTCCTGCATAACCTTCTCAGGGTGTTTTGTATCTCCACTGTAATCCTGCGCTGAGATACCGGCTGTGTTCAGCAGGCGTGCCATCTCTTTGGTATGCGCCTTGTTGATACAGAAGATAATTCCCTGACGTTTTCCGGCATCTCCCTCCGTGAAATAATCCTTCAGCACATTTACGATCAATTCATTTCGGGAAGTGACACGCACACTCTTCTCCAGATCCGCATTCACATAATCTTTTCCGTTAAAACGGACATGGCTCAGATCAATATTCGTCTCGATCCGGTAGACATTCGCCCTCGCCACAACTCCCTTCTCCATTGCATCCTTCAGAGAAAGCTCTGTTGTATAATTTCCGAAGATTTCTTCCAGTCTCTTTTTATCCGGGCGCTGATCCGTCGCTGTCAATCCTACGAGGAATTCCGGTGCATAGTATTGGATCACCCGCTTTAACATTGGAGCTACCGCGTGGTGCGCCTCATCCACTACAATATAGGAATAATAATCCCTTGGTTTTTCATGGTAATGTCTTACCGCATAGCTGTAGGTCTTAATATCGATCCGGTCCTGCAACGGCTGCAGGTCTTTGTCGATTCTCTCTTTCCAGTCCGCAATGATATTCGTATTCGGTGCCAGGATCAAAGCCCGAAACTGCTCTTTTCCGGCTGCAAATTTCTGAATATCTTCTTCTACGATCCGAGATTTTCCCGCTGCGGTAGGTAATACAATGAGGAATGCACGAATTCCTTTTTCCCGCCGTTCCTGTATCTGTGCAAGGCTGATCTCCTGGTGCTCATACAGTTCCGTTTTACGTTCCAACAGCAATCCCGCTTCCCGAAATCCGCCGGTGTCTTTTCCCAGGTAAGACCGGATATCATCCTCGATACGATCCTTGAATCGGCAATCTTCCGTGGAAAAACGGTATAGCTTTAATCCCCACAATGCGCAGGTATTCTGCTTGCGCAATTGTTTCCGATAGCCCTCTATTCCGATCAGCTGCGGATGGTGGTAATGAATTCCGTTTTCCTCGATGGCCACTCTGCTGTCTGCGGTATCTACGAGATAATCGAGAAAATAATTGTTGCCGTCCTCATCGGATATCCGGAATTCTTTTTGCAGGTATTTCAATGCCCGCATACCGTAGACATCCGTGAAATTCTGTTCAAACAGCAGCTCCAGCGGCGAAGAGTCCGCGTGCTCTCCTCTTTCTGATATCTTTTTGGTAGAGTGCAACACTTCCTGTCGGCTTCTCTGCAGGCATTTTTCTATCGTTTCCGGATCGAATCCCAGGAATCGGAACACTCTCCGGTATATTTTCATATAGTGGTTTTGTTTATCTGTGATCAGTGTATAAGGAAAAATCTGCTCGCCATCCCGGCAGGAGCAGATTTCATCATCGATAATGACCATGTCCACTCCATCATCATAAAAGCGACTCACACCGCCATTCGGATAAGTCACTGTCTCCCGGAGGACATAGTTCGGATATGCAATTAAAAATTGATCTTTTTCAGGAATAGATTCAACCATCTTTCTTCCCTGTCCGGTCGTACATCTTCTGTCAGAAAGTTCCGCAGCTGCTGTAAACTTGTATGTTTTTTCAGCAGCTGCTCCAGTTTCTCTTCTGTGAGATCCAGAAAATATCTGCCGTTCCTTTCCCCTTCAAATACACCATACTTAAATGACATGTACAAAATGCCCTGCGGCTTCAGCGCCTTCTCGATGCGATACAGCACTTCATCCAGTTCCCCATAGGATAGGTGCAGCAACGATGAGCACGCCCAGATACCGTCATACACTTCCGATGCATCCAGTTCTTGGAACAGCTGGCATTTCACCGGAATCCCCGTGTACTCTGATGCCAACGCGCACAGTTCTGCGGAGCCGTCTATCGCGTCTACCCGATATCCATGCTCCAGGAAATATTTCGTATCCCTTCCGGAGCCGCAGCCCAGGTCCAGGATCTTCGCCCCTGCAGGAAGCCCTTCTATAAATTCATCCTGCATTACATGAAAATCTACATTACGCGTGTTCTCCACAAAATCGGCGGCATTTTGATCATAATATTGAATTGTCTGATTCTTTTTACTTTTTTCGCTCATTTAAAAGTATCATAGCATATTTTCAGGAATACTGCAATCTATGTAAAATTGCTCCCTCTATTATATATATGACAATATGCGACAGAATCTTACAAACTTTTTTAATCTTTCAAGCAGCCAATTGGAACGATCTTGACTCCCATATCCGTTGTATATGCCATAGGTGCATTCGCACATATCACAATCAGTGCAGATGGCTCCCTATAGACAGCTCGTGGATGATCCACATTTTTGATGGCACTTTGATTATATTTTTGAATCACTTCTTTAAATTTTAAGAGAGATTTTTCAGCATCAGGTATCTTGTTGGCACCTGTCTTAATCTCAATAAGCGCATATCTTCCATCTTCCATTTGATATACAGCGTCAGCTTCCATCCCTGTATCATCTGTATAATGGAGTACTCGTGCATTATGATTTTCTGCATATACCAGCAGATCTCTTAAAACCAAATTTTCAAAAACATGACCAAATAAATCTAAATCATTGTAAAAATACTCCGGATTAATACCAAGAGCCGCTAATCCGATAGACGGATCAATAAAAATATGCTTTTTCGCTGTCCTTATTGCCGTTTTTGAACGAATCTGTGGTGTCCAGGCATCAATATCTTTTATAACAAATAAGCTTTCCAGCGCATCAATATATGATGCAAGTGTTATATCCGTTACATTTTGGGTTGCCTTAATATCGGCATAAATACTTGTTCTCTTTGCGGTAGTTGCCATATTTCTTGCATATGACCATAATAGTGCTCTTGTCCATTCGGGATTTCTCTTCACCCCATCAATAGCTGTAATATCCTTATGGATAATTTGCCTATAATAATCTTTTGCAATTTCCAATTTAGCGCTATCTTTTGATAATGCCAGACACCTCGGCCATCCACCTCGGCACACTGCAAAAAATAACTGTTCCAGATTTGTCTCCGACATAATTCCATCTATATCATAGTTTGGATCTTCAAGAATTTTTGCCAAAGATATTTTCCCATTTGATTCACCTGTTTCCCATAATGTCATGGGATACATTGTAATTTCCGTTATTCTTCCCGTTCCCGTATGGGGGGTATCTATCTTTTTGCTCGCCGAACCTGTCAGAAAATATTGTCCAACATTTTCCGGATGGTCGTCGCAATCTTTTCGGATAGTTCCCCATATTTTTACAGCATCCTGCCACTCGTCAAACAAAATCGGTTTCTCATTTTTTAAAAAAAGCTTGGGCGCCGTCTCTGCCACAGCAATGTATCCATCTCTTTTATCCTCATCCTGGAACTCAATAACCGTTTTGCAACGTTCCTTGGCAGTTCTCGTTTTACCACACCCTTTCGGACCAATAATGCTTACCGCATTAAACGCTTCTGTTTTTCTATCTATTTCATCGTCTACAACTCGCCTGATATATTCCATATGCTATACACTCCTTTTACTGCTAGTATAACATTTTTTAAATAATTTATTCAAGTTTGTTTTGTATTTTTCGGCAGTTTTATTTTGTATTTTTCGGCTATTTTGTTTTGTATTTTTCGGCAGTTTTATTTTGCTTTTTTCGAGTATTGTGTTTTACCAGTACTCCTCTCTCCAGTACCTCGCCAGCACGCTCTCCATATTCGCTCTGCCCACGGGGTTCGCGGTATGGATCTCCACGGGGTAGAAGACCGATCTCGATGCCGTTTCTCACATTTCATGAGCCATATTTTTGCATTTTTTCACATTTCATGAGCCATATTTTTGCATTTTATCACATTTTATGATCTTTTCTATTCAAACACCTTCGTCTCGCTGGGTGCATTCTCTTTCCCATTAAAATACGATGCCTGCTTCTAGTTTGACGCTTACTTCCCATCCATGTCTTCCACCAGATCTGTTAATATATTCTCCTGATACCCCGCCTTTTTCTTCTTCCTTACCTCTTCTGCCGTCTCACGGAGAATCGGATTCTCAACGGTCTCCAGCTTTTTCATAGAAATATTTCCAATCACTTCTTCTGAAAGACTTCTCTCATAATCTCTACGCGCCATTCTCCACACACGGATCCGGTCACCGTATTTTCTCCAGAGTCTGTCGGCGATCCGGATTCCGTCCGGATCGATGTCTCCGCTATAATAGATTTCTGCCCCACTATCCAGTAGAAAAGGAATCAGCTTCACTGCAGCGCTCCGCAGCTGTCCTGAAGTACATAGTAATGTCACATTCTTTTGTTCCAGGTGCTTCAGCAGGTAGCTGAACACCATCTCATTTTCTACAATATAAACCCTATCTCCTGTCGGTTGTACCGCTGTCAGCTCCTGCAGATTTTCCATGGTAACCGCACAGGGCTCCTGTCTTCTGCAAAAGGCATCGTACGCCGGGTGCCAGTCACCGCCAATCTGTAATCGCAATCCATAGATATGCACGATAGAGGAAATATTATCCGGTACAATACCGTTGGATAGTAGTAATTCCCTCCACTGATGAGCGTTTTCCGGATAATCTGTCCTCGCAGCGTAGCACACTCCATGGACTAATAATTGCCCCGCAGTCGTTCCCTGATCAAAATAGTGAGGATTGCCGGATATCTCCGCGGAAAATACTGCCAGAGGATATTCCTCTTGCGTCTCTCGAATATCTTCCAGCAGAACAAGTGCTCTTCCTACGGTTTTCAACAGTTTTTCCGTCCGTTCTCTGTCTCTTCCGTATTCTCTGATCACTGTCTGATAGCCATACTTCTTTTTGGAATACATTTCCCGCAGCCAGGAGACAACAACTGAATCCGGACCGGCACCCTCTGCCAGACAGCCTTCCACCGTTTCAAATAATTCCGCCCTGCTACGCTCTTCCTCCATCCGCATCTTCTGCGTGGTTATCATTTTTCTGCCAAAATATGCTTCCAGAACCTCTTCGAAATTTACAGGAGCAAATTTTGTGGATTGCAGTCCTTTTTCAAATTCCGCAAAAGGAAAACGTATGGCATCTTCATAAAACGTCTTTCCGAGTATCCCGCCGATGGCTCTCCGTTCTTCTTCGGAAGTATGCTTCAGTGTAATGATTCCTTTTGCTCTTCCATAAGAATTCCATTTCTTTTCAAATTCCGAAAAGCACCTTCTGTACGCCGGATTTCCCTTAAAATATGCCGCACATGCTTCATTATTGTTCATCCAGAATCCTCTCATGTCCGTTCCATGTATACCGGATCACCGATACCACCTGGGAGTTCTCCGGGCGGTGCAGTTCCGCGATCCGAAGACCTTTGACCGTCTCAAAGCATCCCCACAGAGCCTGGGAATTCATGATATAATCAAAATCCAGCTTATGGACCAGTTCAAACATACTTTTGATATTCTTGTCATCGACACCGGCAAATGCCTCATCCAGTGCAATAATTCTGGGGTGATCTTTATTATCCGCCTTTTTATACTGTGCGTTTACTGCTCCGAACAGCGGCACATACATTGCCATTGCTTTTTCACCTCCACTGAACCGGTTAAACGCAGCATTGGTCAGTGGCTTCTTCGTCTCATCCCCGCGCCGGTAAAACATCTGGAATTCAAACCATTTCCGGTAATCCAGGGCATCTCTTACCAGCTCCATGTAATTGATGATCGTTCCCGTCTCTTCCAGTTTTGCCTTTTCTGCACGGATTTTGCTGCGGAAATGACCTGCTACCTTTTCAATATCATCCAGGGTAAGCAGCTCTCTGTCGCGCAAAAGGATCTGCTCCAGATCCGCCGTATCCAGTTCTTTGTCATTGTCAGCTTTGCAGGGCTTCCATTCCAGCGAAAAGCGAAGGCCCATAGAGGTATCGATCTCCTGCATGAGCTTCGACATGTCTTTTGCCCATTTTCTGCTCTCTGCTATGCGGTCCGTAAGCTGCTGGCTGATCGTCTGGGACAGGATATCTTCGAAAAGCTCCCGGTCCTTTTTCTGTATCAGCAGTTCCGTCTCTTCGATGGCGGTCTTCAGGATATTGTAAAATTCCTCCAGATATACTTTCTTGCCATTCCAGACAGAGAGAATACGATATCGCTTACGTATAGCTCCCACAATTTCTGTATCACCAAAGCACTCTTCTATGGACGTTCCATAGCTTGCAAGGCTTCCATTATGTTTATGATATTTATCATGCAAAGACTGAAGCATATCAACAGACTCTCTATTCTTATCACTGTCACTTACTAATTTCACTGCCTCTTCGGCACATTCACAGACCGTGCGGCCTTCCCGGTTCAAAATCAGTCTCAGATCCAGTTCCTCTTCAAAATAGCTTCTGAGTGCCGTTTCCTCCATAATCAATCCCTGCAGTTTTGCTTTTTGTTCCGGAAGGTCTTTCAGCAAGCCCTGCAACATTCCTTCACGTTTCGCCATCTCTTTTTCCAAATCATTTATTTTTTTACTGATCTGTTCCAGTTCTTCCTTCACCTGTTTCAGCCGGTTTGCCTTTTCCAGCAGTTCCGGACTCCTCAGATACTCTTCCAGCTGGCGGATCTGAATCTCGCAGGCCTTTGCACGGGTACTGTAAGTTCTTTTTTCCGTATAGGCTTCCTCCAGATCATCGTTGTATTGGTCTATCCGTTCTTTTTTATCCAGACAACTGATCTGCTCCGTCTGCATATGGAGTAGTTCACGTCTTATACTTTGCCATATCCTTCCGTATTCTTCCGCTGCGCCGCAGGCTTCCTCATAAGCCTCTGCCGTTCTTCCATAGGGCAGCATTTTACAAAGCTTCAATACTTCCTGATATTGCCGGTTCTTCTGTTCGGAAAGCCTATGCTCCTGAGCCTGCTGTTTCAGATATTCATTCTCCAATGTCTCCAGAATACGTTCCAGCTCTCTTTTCTCCGACAATGCGATCTGAATCTCTGAAAAATCAGGAATCTCCTGATATTCCGCCTGTAATCTGTCCATCCGTTCCTGTAATTGCGTAATTGCAGCATCCCATTCTGCTATGGTTTTGCTGATGCTTTCTATCTGTTCCTGCAGTTCCCGGATTTTTTGTTCTTTTCTCCGTTTTCTTGCGAGATATCCTACATATTCTGCTGCCTGCTTATGCGCTTTACCGACTAAGATTCCCTGCCGGAAGCTGCCGTCTGCACCGAAACAGATTCCCTGTGTCGTCCCTTCTTCGTCATAAATGTTACTGAGGATTTCCAATACCGGAGTTCTCAATTCCTGCGGCAGATCATCACTTACTGTCAATCCAAAAAAGCGGCTGTTGCCCTGTCCGTCTGTCTGCAGAACCGCATCCAGAAATTCCGGATGCTCCGCTCTTATTTTCGCAAAATCTTCCCTCGTCACCACCAGCGCATCCAGCATTCCGGACATCTGTAATTGTGCCTCCAGCCTTGCACAGGCTGCCTCATCCAGCTCCTTTGCGAACTCTACCGTTCTGTAAAACGGAATGGCTGTGATTCCCGCCTGTGCCAGGGATGCCCTGGATTTTTCGACTGCCTCATCCCGTTCCGGCTCCAGTTCCCGCTGCTCCTGCACCTTCTTCAGCTGTTCCCGGACATCTTTTAGAAGTTCTACCTGAATCTCCCTCTGATACTGTTTCTCATTCTTTTCGTCTGTAAGCTGCTGACGCTGTCTTTCATAATCTGCACGGAAATCCCTCTGTATCTCCACGCCATCCGCTACGGTCTCGTATTGTCTTGCTTTCTGTTCCGCCTGTAGGAGGATCTCACGTTCCGGATGCCATTCCCCGGAGGTCTCCGCTCTGCGAAAGACTTCCGTGATCCATGCATCGATTCTGTCCGACACCTGTTCTTCTGCCATCTCCAGCCGTTGTTCTTCCTCCGCTTTTTTCTTCTTCGTCTCTTCCAGAAGACTGGCGGCTTCCTCGTACTGTCCTAATATCAGCTCATATTGTCCGAGAGCTGTCCTTCCTGATGTCAGTTGATTTTTCCATATTTGCAGCTGCTCTGCAATCTCATCTCCTTCTTCGTATTCTTCCAGGCTGATTTTCTCTTTCGCCTTCTCATGATGTTCCCATTGCAGGATTTCCTGCTGTTCCTCCAGTTCTTCCCGCTTTTCCTTCAAGGTATCCCGGCGGAGTTCCATCTGTTCCTCCAGCTTTTTCAGAGTCATCTCTTCATCCCGGATCCGTTCCCTGCCATCCTCGATCTTTTTCTCCCAGCGTTGTTCTCCATCCGCAGCCTCCTGATACTCTGCCCTGAATTTCTCCAGCTTGCGGTCTGCATCCTCGAGTTCCGGATCCAGAAGCGCATTGTGCTCCGTTTCTTTCAGCTTTTTCTCTGCCGTAAGTCTCTCCGTATCCTGTGCTGCCCGGCTCTGTTTTTCCTGTGCCTCACGCTGCAGCTGTTCCTTCCCCTCCAGTATTCCCTGTTCTCTCTCCACTTCCTGCTTCTTGTTCAGGTAACCCTGAGCCTTTTTTGCCAGCATATACTGGTTGTAACGGGTATATTCATTGCGGATGATCTTCACATCATCGAAAGCACGGTTGAGCATCTCCAGACTATCCTGGATCTCATCCATCTTTTCCATCGCATCTACCATAGGGCGCAGATCCTCATCCGTCAAAGTCTGGAGGGAATCATTCAGAATATCATATACTTTGGTGGGTTTAAACTCTTTGGAAAGTTTGGGGGCCCGCACCTTCACCAACAGTTTGATGAATTGTTCATACTGTTCTTCCTTACGGAAACCGAAAATATACTGGTTGACATGCTTCTTGTATTCCGACGGACTGTCTGTGAAAAAATTGTCTTCGCCCAGTTCTGCCTTCATCTCCCTCTTGTCCCGGGGAATTTTGTTGGATCCCACTTCCTTATACAGCCACAGATCATATCCCACTCTGCGCCCGTCCAGGAGCACAAAGCCCCAAAAATCCATCGGTTTCCCGCGTTTAGCTTTTTGTCCGATTCCAATGGTGCGATACGCTCCGGAGTCCTCTTTCCAAAATTCCAGGAACAGATAACCGGTAGACTCCTCCTTGCCCTCTTCTCCCAGAAAATAGTATTCCATCCGGCGGTCACTGGAACCAAACGGATCCAGTCGGCTGGGAGTACGGTCTCCGTCCAGTACAAACGGAATAAAGCTCTGTGTCGTGATGGATTTTCCGGAGCCGTTCTGTCCGCGCAGAAGCAGTTTCCCATCCTCGAATTCAAAGTCCTCTTCGTCATATAACCAGAAATTCACAAACCCGATCCGGTTCATTTTCCAACGTTCGTTCATTCTTCTCCGTCTCCTTTGTAATCGGAAGGATACTGTCCTGCCAGCCTGCCCACCGCAGGCAATACAATGATCTGTTCTTCCTTGCTGCGCACCATCATCCAGTCCGTCATATACTTTAAAATGGTTTCCACAAGCCCGTCCTCGTCCATTTCGCAATATTCCTTGCTCCATGCATTCTTCCACTTGTTTCTACAGCTTGTGATAATCCGGGAAAATTCCTGCTTTGTCATGGCAATGCATTCATCCTCCTGTAATTCCAGTTGTCCTTCTGCCAGCTGCCTCTGTATCTCTGCACATACGATCAGGACGCTTTCCGAAATCTGGGCATCCCTCGGGTGCACGTTTCCGTAGCAGTCATCTGTATCCAGTGTAAGAAATGCCGCATTACGATAGATATCCAGATTACCACCCAAATTTTCCCGCAAATATCTGCCGACCCATTGTCTCTGATTTTTCAAATATAAGGCATCAGCGTCCTCTGTACTGTCCCAGTAAAGTGCCGGACAGACTGCCAGCTGCCTGTATACCCGGTTAATACGCCGCGATCCTCTGTTTTCTTCAAATTCCTCAAAATCTGTCTTTTCAAAATCCTTCCAGGATTCATATCCGGAAATATCCATCGTAAAGCTGCTGGTAAAATATTTCGAATAGCCTGTATTTTCATACAGTACTTCCTGCCCGGCTTCCTGGCTGAAGGATTCACTTTTTCCTTCATACACCCTGAGCATCTGCAGCCGTTCCATATACTGCAATACCCGAACCAGTGATTTTCTCTGTGTAAAGGACGTCCAGTCTACCGGCATGTAATTTTTCAGCTGTGTCTCCACATAGTCGATCAGTTCCGACAGCAAAAACTGCCTGCCCTCCTCGGCATCCTCCAGATACATCAACACCACACATAGTATGCAGTAATCCCGAATGTCCGTAAATTCGCTGATTCCCATAAATGCTTCTGCATGCGCCGGTCTCTTCTCCAGCTTTAACAGCTTCTCTGTATGTATCAGCTTCCATCCCAGTTGTTCTCTGATAAAACGTTGAAAGTTCGGAATATCCCGTTTTACTTTATAGAAAGTCTCCTTGTCACTGTCCCGGCAGATCCAGAATTTTTCCATTAAGGTTCTGATTTCATTCATATTTATTTAAACTCCAATGTATAATCCGGCATTTTCAGATCGCCGTCTTCGCATTTCAGTACACAGCTGCCTTCCTTTTTCCTCAGTTGATACTCCTGTCCGTATTCCGTCCGTCCCATCTTCTCCGAGCTCATATTGGCCTGTGCGATCCACTGCAGGAAAATAGCCCGTGTGTCTTCGGAAACCACTTCGTCAATCTCCGCAAACCGGATCTTCTGCTCCCTGATATACCGGAGTACCACTTCCTTCTGCTTCTGCGCCTGTCGCAGGTAGCTTTCCCGCTGTGCCATTTTTTCCAACGATTTATCAGCAAAACCTGTTCTGTCCTTTCTCTCACGATACCCTCTCGTGTGAGGCTTCAGCAAAAACAATGCCGGCTCTTCCTGATAAACACTGTTATTAATACCATCCTCGTCTCTCGGAATATTAGTCTTATAATGCTCGATCTGCTGCACTCCGAAGACATGGGCTGACAGTTTATGGGCTTCCTCCAGATCCTCACATTTCAAGAACAATTCCAGAAATTTTTTATAATCATCCTTTCGGCTGATGCCCCAGTTCTGGACCTGTACGATCAGGGCTGCATTTTGAATAATATTGCGTATAATATCACTGGTGATCTTCAATACTTTTTTAGCTTCGCATTCCTGTCCCTGTCCGTCCACGAACCAGTTTTTCAGGGAATACCATTTTCCGTATACATTTTCCCGGATGCTTGGCTCAGCATTTCCATGTATTTCCAACAGTGCATGGGGAATCTCCAGTTCACTCGCCACAACCCAATCCAGAATCGTATTCTCCATGCGCTCCGTATTCTTTTCCAGCAGCTGTTCCATCCGTTTGGAGTGCCGCTGCAATTCCTGCACAAATTCATTCAGGTATTTGATAAATTTGTCCTTATGAACCATGAATTCCACTGATTTCATCAGTTTTTCCGTTTTCCCGGAGTAAAAGTCCCGCAGATAATCCTGATAGTTCTGGTTGAGCCGTTTAAAATCCTCCTGCAGCGTCTGCCACCATTCGTTCACCATCCGAAGCTCTGCATTCTCCATGTTCTCCGCCTCATCCAGACTTCTCTCCAGACGGACAAAAAAGTTGGTCGACAGATTTCCCGATTCCAAAAATAAATTTTCCAAACGTACCGTCAGACGCTCGATCTCCACAGCATATTCCGACATCGTATAGCGGTATTGCTTATTTTTATAATCGGCTATTGTGTACACTTTGCCCGGATCCTGTATCGGTGTAAGATTTTTCCACTTAACAAGCGCTTCCAGATCCTGAACCAGCTGCTCCATGGAATACGCTTCGAATGCTTCATCCTCTTTTAAGAGCCTGTAAATATCTTCTTTATACAGCTGAAAATGCATCTTTTCGTATTCCCGGTAAAAGCATCTCATAATTTTCCGGTATACCGGTGCATTCTGTACCGACAAGTAGGAAGTTTCGTTGATCTGTTCAAAATGTTCCATCCGTTTTTCCTCTCTCAGGCATCTTATTAAATATGATTATCTATATTTTGTGTCCAATTTTCAGTACTTAATTTATCCACTTCCATTCCTGCAGGCTGTCGATCTCGGTCCCGCAATATTCACACACGCCTTTGGTCACATCGATATTGGCGTCGCATTTGGGGCATTTGATCACGTGGATCCCGCTATCCAGGGTCATGACTCTGTCGTTGTGGCTGAGGGAGAAGGTATCCTTCCGATATTCGGATGTGATCCGGCCACCTCGCAGATACACCAGTCTGACCTGTAGCTCCACATCCACGCACAGTATGCCATTCTCCACATGTTCCTGCAGACCGGTGTAGTCCATAATGTCGTAATCAATGACATCCGGCCGGGAATAGTAGCGTCTGCCGGCTTCGTAGTTCAGGTTATTATAGAACCGCTTTTTGTCGATGCCGGTGGCGGTCCAGAATTCCTGCTGCCGACGGTTCTGTTTTTCTTTGTATCGTCTGACAGGCCCCAATACCGCATAAGCATCGCACAGGTAGAAAAAGTAATAGAGGATCATAGCCAGGATTGTGCTGTAGATGAAAATCTTGCCCACATCATAGCCATTGAAGGTCCTGGAGGTATTTATGATCCACAGGCTGCATAGCAGGAATGATATGATGTAGTCTACCACTCCCGTGACGATCCGGTAGACCGGACTTTGCAATACCAGGTCATAATGGTGCTTGCTGCCCAGCTCCTTGTCTGCGTAGTCAATGTTGGAGGCCGCATCACAGCAGGGACAGCCGTTCACAAATTCCTTTACTTTGCCGGTAAAGCCACAGTTCTCACAGGTATGCTGTGCCTCTTCATCCATTCCGGATACATAGGTATACTCCATGCGGGAATCGAAGATTTTCTCTGTATGGAGCAATTTTCCCTGCCGGAAATACTCTTTGCGGCATCGGATACCACTGTGCACATCATCCTGACAGGTTCCGTCTGTGGACCGGTACCTCAGGGTGCCATCGACGATGTAGGTAGTCTTGATATTGACGCCGCTTTCTGTAAGCCTGCGCATTTGAAGTGTTTCGGATATGAATGCCATTGCTTTCGTGTCCTATCTGTTATTGTTGTTATTATTGTTGTTATTGTTATTATTGTTGTTGGAAGAGGAACCACCGCTGCTGCCGGAGCCTGAGGATGGTGTGTAATGAGGGAACACTTTGAATTCTGTCCGTGACAACAGGATTCCGTCAATGCTGCTGTCGGTGCAGTTCGCCATGATCACCTTCTGGGTTTTTGCGGTATTCTGTCCGATGATGAGGGACAGATTCTGTCTGCCTCCCTTGATGAAAGCCTCCGGCTCCTGCTCCAGGAAATGATAGATCTCCCAAAGCTCCTCCTCTGTTACCTCATAATATTTCGTCAGTTCCACGCAACGCTTCATGCGGATCAGTTCTTCATAGGTCTGCGGTTCAAAATTCATGGGAAACCTCCTTGTCATTTTTTTGATCCAGTGTCAGATAGTAAAATTCAATGTTCTGAAAGGGGAGATTGATGGCCTGTATATGGTAATAGGCATTATTTTCCTGCTTCCGGTAATGGCAGTCTCTCAGCTCCGTAGTGGTGCACAACAGATTGTTCGGGCTGCCCGTGGCATATTCCTTTGCATATTCGCGCAGGAGTCCGGAAATATCATATACATACCATTCTTCTTCGTTATCCCCGGAATGGTCCAGCACTCCTTTATAAATCTGATGCGTGGCAATGTGCCGCTGCTTTGTTCTCCCTTCATCACCGTAAGTCACGAGATCTCCGGACAACAGCATCAGGTACAATGCGTTGTTCTCCGGATAATCGCATTCTTCCTGCAACATATGCTTTTTCATACGCAGCTTTACCGTACTGATGGGTGTCAGGTATAGGATCTCCCTGGACTTCCTAAGGATCTGGGAGATCAGCGGATATCTGTCTCCATCCACGTCCAGTTCAAACACACCGCTGTCATAGATATATTTCAGCTTCGCATCTTGTGCAATGATCTGTTCCAGTGCAGGATATTCTGCGGATGTCTTGGCAGGCAGATACTTTTCCGGCTCCTCGAGGCGCATCTTCGTCACATATTCATATGTCGTCTCGTCAGCAGAAGCATCCGGGGCATAGCGGCGGTCCCGGTACATCTGCTGTTGCAACAGGCAGGTGTAGCTTTTGCCGGAGCCATATACATTTTTCACAAAAGGACAGCCCGTTTTGCACAGATACAGGTAAGCGCACCTCGCACATTCCTCGGGAAACGGTTGTCTGTTATGGTTTTGGAAGATCTTCCGTGCAGCGGTTTTCAAAATGGTGTCCACCGTGTCACGGTAGATATTGCCATAGTAAAAATCTTCGTTCTTCTGACCTCTGACACAGGAATAGATGTCTCCGTTACGCTCCAACAGGAAAAATTTCTCTCCGCAATTATCGCAGTTGGTGCAGTATTCCGGTCCGAACTCATCGAACCATGCACCGTTGACCCCGGCATCCAGATTGGTCCCGTCAAAAGCCTCATGCATCCGCCGGTAAAAGATCAGCTGTTCCTCTTCACTCATGTGATGCAGCAGGCCGCAGGAATTGTAGTCAAACCCTATCATGAAATTAAAATCATTCATATCCAGGCACGTGTTCCGGTCCAGGAATCTGATATCCTCGATGATCTGATCCAGCTGTTCGAAATGCTCCCGAAAGATCGTGGCAGATACTTTTTTCTTGTCAGGGATCTCCTCCAGCAGTCGGATATTATCCAGTATCCGTTCCAGTGTGCCCTCTCCGCCCTTGGTCACCCTGTATTTTTCATGCAGGGAAAGAGGCAGATCCAGGCTGCCCGATATGGACACGTTGAACTCCCGGATGGTCTCGATATGTCTGTCCAGTCCGTACAGGTTCGTCTTGATATGGGGATGCCCTACCCTGAAGCCGGCATCCGTGATGAGTTCACGGTTTTTCTGATAGTAACTGCTGATATATTGGATCAGGTCGTGGAATTCCCGCTCCTGCAAAGTGGTCACCTCGCCGCCGTGCAGGGAAATATTAAAGGGTACCACATCCGCTTCACGGAATTTCGCGATGGCATATTGCAGGGTCTCCAGGCAATCTCCGCCCCGCAGGGTATCTACGGTGTGGTCCTCCAGATAACAGTACCGGCACTGCATGTTACATGCCATGGTCGGCACATATAACAAATGAATAAATTTAGTATTCATAGTAATCGATCCTTACAGGTGTCTCCTTGAAAGCACGCTCATTGACAGATACGCCCCGGGGTAGTGTGATCTCCCGCAGAGAATCACAACACCGGAAAGCGGAAGACCCGATCTGCTGCAGCCTGCTGTCCGGGGAGATCACCACCTCTTCCAGACTGGTATTTCCATAAAACGCGTGTCCGCCGATCCTGGTCACGTTATCCGGGATCTCTATGCGCAGCAGGCTGCTGCATTCTTCAAAGGTGTTGCCGCGGATCTCCGTCAGTCCCGCCGGAAGATTTACCTCCTCCAGGCTGCTGCAATGGTAAAATGCTTCCCCGCCCAGATACGTCAGATGCTCCGGCAATGTGACACGTTCCAGGCTTCTGCAGTTTTTAAATGCCTGCCCGCGGATCTCTGTAATGCTGTCCGGCAGCGTTACCTCTGATAAAAAGGGCATATTGGAAAAGGTGTTACCGCGCAGGCCCACTACTTTCTCCCCCTGATAGGTATCAGGAATGGTTGCCGTCGTCATATTCGTCAGACCATAGACATAAAATCGCACATAATATCCGTCATCTGCCTGCTCATAGAAGATCCTTGGCTTACTGAACAACAGCAGTGAGCCTGCCACAGCCACCGCCATGAGAGCCCATTTTAACTTTTTGCTGTAATCCGGCACCATGGATGCCTTCACATTCATGACAATATTCGAGATTTTCTCCTGGGATCTGGATCTGATCTCCTTTTTCAAATATTTTATCAGCTGATAACGGCCGGTCAAAAATGCATATACCACCAGGATGATAAGTCCGATCACATAGGTTTTCATCGGAAAATGAAAGAAAAACAGAGATATGTATACGAATAACAGAACCGCCAAAACGGCATTCAGTATGTTTTTTCTGCGCAGCATATCCTCCGGGATCAGATTCTGTTCTTCCGTGATCCCGGCGCGCTGCATTTCACGTTTTATAAACCCTTCGACACAATCCTCCTCGGACATGGCAAACAGCGGATCAAAATCCTCTGCATGCACTATTCTGCCCGTTACTGTTTCGTCAGCTGCCGGTGCATGGATCACCGTCTCAGCTGCTGTCTGCACCTTTTCCTTCATAGATAAAGTCATTCCCATACCGTTATTTTCCCTTCTTTTCTACTGTGCATAGCACCTTTTTCGTCTCCAAAACGATGCTTAATCTTATTTTGTTTTGACACTTACCTTCTTTCCAGAAAATGCAATTCCAAATTTCAAAATATCCTGAATGCCATCTTCTTTCATTTCAGCGTCATATCTCTTCTCATCAATCTGAATTAACGCTTCATCTGCAAGCCCTGAAAGCTCATCTGCACTCAAGTCCTTTTTCCACTTAAGCTCCATAATGATTCCAGGATATCTACCTTCTCTTGGGAATAGACTAATATCATATCGTCCATCCCCGGACTCTCTGTTTGACTTAATCTTATACTGATTATCCATCAAAGCGATCAAACCAAGAACTAATCCATGATAAAATCCTTCTGCGCCAGCATCATAGAAGCTGATGGATTTATCCATATATTCAGCAATTGCTTTCTGTAGTTTCTTATAATCATTTGCATAAAGACTTTCTGCAATCTTATTGGCGGTCGTTCTTGTGATAGCTCCAATCTGTAACAGGTGCGATAATATTTCACTCTTATATACGGCTGCAATCTCTCTGTTCGGAATGGATACCTCGCACAGATAAGAACCATCTGCCTGCAATTCTTTCTTTGGTGTTTTCAAATAGCCAGCTACTAACAGTAAACTGTAAATATTTGCCGGATCCTCTGAAAAAGATCTATAAACAACATTCTGATCAATTTGGGCAATAACTCTTTCGCCTTGTAGCAAAGAATAAAGTCTTTCAGTAATATCATCCGTTGCCACCTTAAGGACATCTTCCAGAATTTCATTTTTTCCGGTATTTACCCAATAGGCCTGCGGAATGCAGCCTTTAGAAATATAATTGATTACTGACCACGGATTATAGATCTCTGTAGATCCAAATAAATATCCGTCATACCAATCCTTCAGCTCTGCTTCTTTATCCAGGGCACCATAATACTCCAGCATATCTCTGACTTCTGAAGCAGTAAATCCAAAGAACTGATCATACTTTTCATCCATCACAGAATTCACTGTTAAATTATTCAGGCCACTAAAGATGCTCTCCTGAGCAATCCGAAGAATACCAGTTAGGAATCCATAAGTTAGATTCTTATTATCCTTAAATGCTCCAGAGAAGAAATTTCTCATGAATCCAATTATTTCATCATAAAAATCCTTGGAATAACCTTCTTGAATCGGTGTGTCATATTCATCAATAATAATGATTGGCGCTTTACCATAATGTTTTGTAAGCATCTGAGATAACTTTGCTAATGATACAGTCAAGTCAACTTCTGAGGCCTCGCCATTTATGATTTTCGCAAAATAGGTCTTTTCATACTCTGCAAGTCTATCACTATCCGCAATCTCCTGATGTCTTCCAAACTCCTCCTGCAAAAGATCTTTAATCTTATCAAGAGTTGCTTTCCAGGAATCAAACTTAACATCTTTGAAAGTAAGGAATACAACTGGATACTGTCCCTGCTGTCTGCGATATTCTTCACCGCATCTCCAGATTGCTTTATTCTCGAAATATTTACTTGTATCCTCCTCTGAAATCTCAAAAAAAACTCTGAGCATATCCATGTTCAATGTCTTTCCGAAACGTCTCGGCCTTGTAAACAAAGAAACCAGTGGCTTCTGATCAAGGAATTCCTTTATAAGCAAAGTCTTATCTACATAGTAATAATCTGCCTGTGCTCTGACATAATCAGAAATACCAATAGGTAATGACTTATTATTCGCAGCCTTCTTCTTTGCGTACTTCCCTGAAGAAACTCTCTTATCAACAGGTCTTACTGCGTCATCCGGAATAAGCCACTTTCTTCCTTCTTTTATAGCACCTGGGATTTTTCCTTTATTGCACAAATCATTGATTGCACGTTTTGAACGATTCCATTCAATTGCAAATTGTTCACTAGATTTCATAACCCCCACATCTCCTTTGAAACTAGAATTTCCTATTCTGCTCAAAGTATACATTATTTCGAGCAAAATATCAATTCTGTTTTGGCTTTTTGCTCGAAATTACACTATTGTGCTTGAACCAGTGACAATACCCCCTACCCTGGCTCTCAAAACCTATATCTCTTCATGATTATTCGCTCCTTTCGTTAATCCTAAAATGTATGAACAACACTAAACTTCGCAAAAAATCGGCATCAAATCCATTTCTGAATTCAACACCGATTCTCTGCTTTTCCTTTTTTCTGTTGTAAGCCTTTCCACTCGGAACTGATGAACCGAGCATTTTAGCCTTGAAAGGGCTATCTGTTTATTCACTTTTCATGCGCTAATCTGCTTTGTTCTATTTACATCGATTACGATAATCTCATCCATCGGAACATCCAGCACTGCTGCCAGTACAACCAGATTATCGATTGTAGGCATGGCAGTTCCGTGCTGCCACTTGTAGATGGCCTGAGGAGTCGCAAATCCAAAGATATCCTGCAGGTCTCTTACAGTCAGACCTGCTACCTCTCTCAGTCTCATGATATCCCTTCCGGTAGCTACCATATCGATGGTAGGCATTAAGAATGGATACAGTTATCTCCATAAACGGTATACTTGTTCCGCAGTATCCGCCAGGTTTCTCTTCGCATTTTCATTCTTCATGGCTTCTTCCAGCGTGGTGATGTCTCGTAAAACCGGGAAGAATGCGTCAATTCCATGCTCGTTACATTCTCTTGCATCCCGTTCTACCGATCCTGCAAATGCGATCACTGTCTTTCCGTATTTTTTAGCCAGCTTTGCTACTCCGATCGGTGCTTTTCCCATCGCCGTCTGTCTGTCCAGTCTTCCTTCTCCCGTAACTACCAGATCCGCATCTTTGATATATTCTTCCAGCTGTGTCTCCTCCAGTACGATCTTGATCCCGGATTCCAGCACTGCATTGGTAAATGTTAAAAATGCGAATCCCAGTCCTCCGGCAGCTCCGGTTCCGGCCTGTTTTGCATTTGCTTTCGGAAATTTTTCTTTTGCCAGTGCCGCATAATATGCCAGCCATTTGTCCATCTGCATGATCATAGATGGCGTTGCTCCTTTCTGCGGTCCGTAAACAGCACTTGCTCCCTGCTCTCCACACAGCGTATTTGTTACATCACACGCAATCCGGAACTCACATTCTTTCAGTTCTGGTATCACATAGGTATCCGTGATCGTCTCCAGTTCTTCCAGACCTCTTGCACCAAATGGTACCGGCTGTCCATTCTTGTTCATGAATCCGAATCCAAGTGCCTGCAGCATCCCGATACCTCCGTCATTCGTTGCACTGCCTCCGATTCCGATGATAAATCTTCTACAGCCTTTTCCAATCGCATCTTTGATTACTTCCCCGACACCGTAAGTCGTTGTGTAAAGTGGATTCTTCTTTTCATCCGGTACCAGTGTAATTCCCGCTGCTCCTGCCATCTCAATTACTGCCGTCTTGCTGCTTTCAATGATTCCATATTCACAGACTACCGGTGTTCCAAGTGGTCCCGTCACCTGAATCTCCTGTTTCATGCCATTCATTCCGGCAACAAGCGCGTCTACCGTTCCTTCGCCTCCGTCTGCCAGCGGTCTGATCTGCACATCCACATCTGAATCTACTCTGTGTATTCCTTCTGTTACTGCAAGTCCTGCTTCCATCGAAGTCATACTTCCTTTAAATGAATCGATTGCTGTTACAATTTTCACAGTTTGCTTCCTCCTCATTTTCACAGATTTTCGTTATTTGTTTTGTGTTATTCACTGACTGTTTCCTACATCTAGGTCTTTTGGATTTATTCATACTATAACAAACTTTTCCAGTCATTTATATGTCCTTTATAACATATTTTTTTAAATCATAATTCTTTTTTCATTCTACGGAACACCACGGAATAAATCGTTCGTCAAACGGTCAACTTCTGTTGACCGGTAGTCAACTCAAAAAGGTAAAAAAAGAAAAGACGTATGAAACCAAATGTCTCATACGCCTCATATGATTAGCGCCTATTAGGAAAACACACTGTCAAAGGGGTTTGTAGCGGGGGTTAGCCCGCTACTGCGGTATCTTCCGTAGTGTTGATTTCA
>ERZ832317.254-NODE-254-length-80572-cov-9.334526_pt1 | contig 80572 bp, 89 predicted proteins | sample MGYA00519695_ERZ832317 | MGnify/ENA primary metagenome ERZ832317 (study PRJEB31850, sample SAMEA3708726) | human gut metagenome | biome: human gut; feature: human-associated habitat; material: faeces | place: China | collected 2014 ...
CTGCTGCGGGTGGAGAACCGCAGCAGGGTGCTTCGTTTATTTATTTTTTGCCCTTGAGCAGTGTCAGACCGCCTGCCAGCGATACCACTGCCAGTGCTGCCATCACAGCGCTCAGGTCCTGTGCGCCGGTGTCCGGGTTGCCTTTATCGCCACCGCTCAGGTAGTCGTTGCTGCTGTTTTCCTGCATCACACCGTTTCCTGCATTTTCCTGCGGCAGAGCGTTCTCCTGCTGGGGAGCTGCCTGCGGCTTCTGCTGCGGTTTTGCTGCAATCTCCAGCTTTTCCTCGGTGAGGACATAGTTGCCCAGCGATTTTGTCTTCAGCTGCATTGCCTGCTCCTCTTCGTTGTAGACAGCATCCACTGCTTCCAGCTCACCTTTGACCACCTGGTACAGATACATCGGCTGCTCGACCGGAATGGTCAGGGTGCCGGTAGCGCTGAAGGTGTCCAAATCACCGCGGAAGTTGTAGAAGTACAGATCCTCTGCATAGCGGTCTGCCAACTCCTTGTCATAGGTGCGGTCAAATTCCAGCATCACCTTGTCGCCGCCAAACATTCTGACAGTATAGTAGGCATCGTCGCCAAAGTTGAAGGTGGCTGTGCCGTCCTCCTCCTCTGCTACCTCCCAAACTGCTTTTTCAAAGACGTTGTTCTCCCACTCAAAATCCACCGGCTTCTCCGACTTTGGATTGCTCAGTCTGCCGTTGAGGGAAATTTGCTCGGTTTTATTTTTGCTGTACCGCTCAGAGAGGTAAACGCCCAATTCAAATTCCAGCTCCTCCAGACTGTTGTAGGTCGGTACGGTAGTCGCCTTGATGTACATGGCACCCTTTACAAGACCCGGGTCCTTGGAGGATGCCCGGTAAAACTGTGCATCCTCTACCAGCTGTTTGGAGCGGTCTACCAAATTTAACTTCCAGTTTTTGTCAATCTCGCCGGTATACGGTACATGACCGCTCATCTGCTCCTTGGATGCGCCCACGGTGATGCTCTCTCCCTCGGCGGTAGTGTAGTACAGCGGGATATAAATTTCGTCCTGTGGCTGCAGCTCCATTGCCTTGTCCATCTCCTGCTCGATTGCCTCTTCCCCACGCAGCACGACCAGCTGCTGCCCAAAACCAAAATCCTGTGGCCAGCTCAGCTTTTCCTCGCTGACCAGACCCATCTGGATGTCGGCAGCCGCTGCTGTGCCCATCGTGAGCAGCATCGCCGATGCCACCGAAATTGCCATCATTTTTTTCATCTGTGTTCCTCCTATGAATTATATCAATCGTTCTTCTGTCGGATACCACAGCTGTCATTAAAAAAAGAATTTGCGGCGTTTCAAGTTCTCCACTCACTTTTACGTCTGTCGCTATTATAACCGTTCCTGCTCCGATTTGCAATAGGTTTTACAGTGGTAATTTTTTCACCCGACAGAGGGCTTCTGTGTAAACAAACAAAAATCGGGCATACTGTCGTTGAAGGCATCTTCCAATCCAAAATAAGAGGTGATTGTAAATGAATCTGACGACCAAAGAGCTGACCGCCATCGAGGAACAGCTGGGACAGGAGCAGCTGTTGATTCAAAAATTCAAGATGTATGCACAGATGACCCAGGATCAGCAGCTGCGCTCCTCCTGCGAGCAGATTGCTGCCAAGCACCAAATCCACAAAGACAAGCTGCTCAACCTGCTCAACTGATAAAGGAGGAACCAACCATGCAAAAACACACGCTGAATGACCGCGAGATGCTGACCGATGCCCTTTCCTCGGAAAAATTTATGACCGAAAACTACAATCAGTATGCAAACGAATGTGCCTCCCCGTCGCTGATGAATGAATTTATGAACCTGCTGTCGGAAGAACACCAGATTCAGCACGAGGTGTTCACCGAGTTGCAAAAACGCGGCTGGTATCCCACCCAGGAAGCGCCCGCCGAAAAAGTCCAGCAGGCAAAACTTAAATTTTCCAACCCTTCCTAAAGCAAAAACAAAAGCGGCGAAGCTCAAAGGAGCTTCGCCGCTTTTGTTTGCAATTTAATAAATTATCCTGTAAAATATTGTGATAAAGAGCAGCATCATCCTCTAATCACAAAAATAATCTTGCCAGAGAAAAAGTTACACTTGATTTCACCGGCTGGATAGGCTACTCTAATTATAATAGATTCTTTTGAACCGATTCACCAAAGGAGGCGTTTTGATTGTCCAACATTTCCTGTCTTTTTGATACAATCTCTTCCGGCGGTTTCGACCGCGCCATGACCACCCTGTATGGGGAACAAAACCTTCCGCATCAGCGGGAACGCTGGTGCCGTCTGCTCGAACAGTACAACGAGCTGTTTGCCGACAGCGATACCCCACGGCTGTTCAGCGCACCCGGACGCACTGAAATCAGCGGCAACCACACCGACCATCAGCGCGGCTGCGTAGTTGCTGCCAGCATCAATCTGGATATGATCGCCGCTGCTGCCAAAAACGACTGCAACTGTGTGCGCATCAAGTCCGAGGGCTTCGATTTTCAGCAGGTCGACCTGTCCGACCTGAGCGTACATCCCGACGAGGTCAACACCACCCCTGCCCTCATCCGAGGCATCGCTGCCATTTTCCGTGAAAAAGGCTATGCCAGCGGCGGCGTGGACCTGTGTGTCAGCTCGGAGGTGCTGCGCGGTTCGGGGCTTTCCTCCTCCGCTGCCTTTGAGGTTTTGATTGGCACCGTTTTCTCCTGCCTGTACAATGATAACGCTCTTTCTCCGGTTTTGATTGCACAAATCGGTCAGCAGGCAGAAAACCGCTACTTCGGCAAGCCTTGCGGTCTGATGGACGAGATGGCGTGCTCGGTGGGCGGCTTTGTATCCATCGACTTTTATGACCCGCAGCACCCAATCGTCGAGCGCTCCGAGCTGGACCTGGCTGCGCTGGGATACAGCATGTATATCGTGGACGTCAAAGGCGACCACTCCGACCTGACCGCAGAATATGCAGCCATTCCTGCCGAGATGAAATCGGTCGCTGCCTATTTCGGCAAGGAGTACCTGCGCCAGCTGCCCGCAGAGATTTTCTATGAAAATCTTGCCGAGGTTCGCCAGCACACCAGTGACCGTGCCGTAATTCGTGCCCACCACTTCTTCACCGAAAATCTGCGTGCGCAGGAAATTTCCCAGGCGCTCAAGGAAAAGGACGTGGAGCGCTTCCTCAAGCTGTTCTCCCTGTCGGGTCGCTCGTCCTTTGTCTTTTTGCAGAACATCTACCCCAGCTTTTCCCCTCTCTCCCAGCCTGCCAGCGTTGCGCTGATGGCTGCCGAGCATCTTCTGGGCGGTCGTGGCGCCTGCCGTATCCACGGCGGCGGCTTCGGCGGTACCATCCAGGTGTTTGTTCCTAACGATATGGCACAGCAGTTCTGCACCGAGATGGAAAAAATTACCGGTGAACACAGCTGCCACCTGCTCTCCATCCGTTCCTGCGGCGGCATCGAGCTTATGCAAAATCAGCAGTAACCACCTACCCAAACCTTTAAGGAGGAATCAGATATAATGGCTGAACTTAGATGGCACCCTTTGATCCAGGACTGGGTCATGATCAACTCCAACCGTCAAAACCGCCCACAGATGCCCAAGGATTGGTGTCCTTTCTGTCCCGGCTCGGGCAAGGTACCGGACGACTATGAGGTCCTCAAGTACGACAACGACTTTCCTGCCCTGTCGCAGAATCCGCCGCAGCCGGACGACGTTGCCAACGACTTTTTCCAGGTGCGTCCTTCCTACGGCAAGTGCGAGGTCATCCTCTACTCCCCGGGACACACCACCACCCTGGCACAGCTGAGCGACCAGCATATGCGCAAGCTGGTGGACCTGTGGGCAGAGCGGTACGCCGACATCCGCAGCGACGAGAATATCAAGTACGTCTTTATCTTTGAAAACCGCGGCAGCATGGTCGGCACCTCGATGCCGCACCCGCACGGACAGATCTACGGCTATTCGGTCATCCCGAAAAAGTTGCAGCTGGAACTTACCTCTGCCCAGCAGTACCGTGCTCAAAAAGGCAGCTGCCTGTTCTGCGATATGCTTGCGGCAGAAAAGGATTTTGGCAAGCGCATCGTCTTCGAAAACGATTCCTTCACCATCTTCCTGCCGTTCTTCACCGAGTATCCTTACGGCATCTACCTCTTCCCGAAGCGCCACTTCTCCCACATCACCGATATGACCGACGCCGAGCGCACCGATTTCGGCGTTGCTCTCAAGCAGATTGTCGGAATGTTCGACACCTTGTTTGACAAGGAGTTCCCATACATGATGTGTATGCACAACGCTCCGGTCAACAGCGGAGCGGTCGCAGAGGACTTCCATTTCCATGTGGAATTTTTCCCGCCGCTGCGCTCTGCCAACCAGCAGAAGTTTAACGCTTCCAGCGAAACCGGCGCATGGGCACACTGCAACCCGCGCTGCCCGGAGGAAACCGCTGCCGAGCTGCGGGAAGCATACGACCGCTATAAAAAATCCCTGTAAGCATTTTTCTCTAAATGCAGATACAAAGCCGCCCGACCTGTCAGTTTTGACAGGTCGGGCGGCTTTTCTTTTTCGGTCCTGCTTTTTCTGGTAAACAGCCCTGCTGTGCGCCTTAAAAACCTGCCTGCTGCACCATCTCCATCAAAAACGGCTGGATGTGCGGATAGGTCATCGCCTGCGGCAGAGTGTCAAACAACTCCACCCGCTTCATCTCAAAATTTTGAGGCAGCGGCTGGAAGGAAAATATCTTGGCAAAGTAGAGCATCCCAAAATCCTCCTCCACCAAACCGCTGGCTTCCCGTTTTTGTTTAACCCCATAGGCGCCGATGGGGTACAGTTGAAACTCCTGCGCTCCGCTCTCCTCATAAAGCTCCTTGCGCGCAGCCTCCTCTGGCGTTTCCCCTTCTTCGATGTGTCCGCCCGGCACCTCCCAGGTCGTGCGCTTTTTATGCTGGCACAGCACCCACTTTCCCTCATACTTTCCAACGATTACCGCATAGTGCAGCGGCAGCTGCCGGTAATCCGTTTTGATCAAACGCACCTCGACCATAACAACCTCTCCTTTGTGATTCAAATTTTTATCAAACGCTTTTGGCATCAGCCTCCGCCCTGCTGCATAGAGATAGAGAAAAAGGAGGAGGCTTTATGGAACAGACCATTCTGTTTTGTGTTCTGGCGCTGGCTTTATGCCAAACCGTTTTTCTGCTCAACCATCGCTACCTGCTGCGGGGTACGATTTTTTCTGCTGCCACCGGTGTCGGCTGCCTGGCTGCCCTGTCGTTCCTGTTTCCGGCAGCCGGACTTTGCCTCACCACATCCGGTATGGCTGTCAGCGCTGTCTTTGGAATACCGGGCTGCATTTTTCTTTTGCTGATTAAATTGATTTGCCGGCTGTGATACGCTATAATAAAGCTATTCCATACACTTTCAAGGAGGAATCAGCTTGGCTAAAAAAATGCAGTATCAAACCGTTTGGACACAGGGAAAAAAGGGCAGCGAAGACGCCTTTTTTGTGCGTGCCAACGTCTTTGTTGTCGAACAGGGATTCAAAGTGGAATTTGATGATTTGGACAAGGTCTGCTGGCACCTGACCGTCTATGACCGCAACGAGCCGATTGGAGCTGCCCGCATCTATCAGGATACCGACGGTGTTTGGCAGCTGGGTCGCATCTGTGTGCTGGAAAACTACCGCGGTAAAAAAATCGGCAACCTGATTTTGAGTGCCTGCGAGGAAAAAATCCGCCAACTTGCCCAAGGTCCTGCCCTTGCCCGACTGGGTGCACAGGCACAGGCAAAGGGCTTCTACCTCAAAAACGGCTACACCGCAACCGGCGAGGAATACATGGACGAATATTGCCCTCATATCGTGATGACCAAACAGCTGTAATGCAAAGCAGCGGGACCTCGTGCAGAAGTCCCGCTATTTTTATGCCAGTGTAAAGTTGACCTGTCCGGCAGAAACATCCACCGAAGCCACTGTCACCTGCTGCGACTGACCGATGCGGTAGAAATTTCCGCTCAGGCTGTCCTTCAGCTCGATTCCTTCCTCCAGCTGGTAGTCGCCCACAGGCAGGTCGTTGATGGAAACCAAGCCCTCGACGCTGTTTTCCAGCTCAACAAAGAAGCCAAAGGAGGTCACACCGGTGATTCTGCCGGTAAAGCTTTGTCCGATAAAGCCGGACATATACTCCGCCTTGTAGCAATCCTCGCAATCGCGTTCGATGTTCATGGCGTTCTGCTCCATCTGACTTGCATTTTTGCTGGCTGCCGGCACAAAGCTGCCATATCTCTTTTTGAGCTTTTCCTTCGGGCTTCCTGCCAGATAGCTGCTCAGGATGCGGTGGATGGCAAGGTCGGGATAACGGCGAATAGGCGAAGTGAAGTGCGCATAGTTATCCAGCACCAAGCCAAAATGCCCGATGTTCTTCTCTGAATAGATCGCCTTGGACATGGTGCGCAGCAGCTGTCCGTTGATGGCAGGTTCCAGCTCGGTTCCCCGCACGCCCTCCAGAATGTCGGAAAAATCCTTTGGCTGCGGATTTTCCAGCAGTCGCTGGGCAGGAAGATTCAGGCGGGTCAGCAGGTCGTGCAGGAGGTTTATCTTGATGACCGGCGGCTGCTCATGGACACGGTAGATGAACGGCAGCTCCTGCTCCATCGCAAGGGTCGCAGCCGCCTGGTTTGCCGTCAGCATAAATTCCTCGATCATCCGTTCGCTCTCGCCGGTCGGACGCGGCAGGATGTCCTTGATGCGCCCGTTTTCGATGACAAACTTCGATTCGTTGGAGGAAATGTTCATCGCTCCGCGGTCAAATCGGCGGGCACGCAGAATCTGCGCCAGCTGCTTCATCAATTTGATCTGCGGAATCAGCTGGGCATATTTTTCCAGAATCTGCGGCGATGCTGTCTGGTCCAAAATGGAGTTAATCTCCGAGTAAACGCCCTTGACTCGGGAACGGATATAGCTTTTTACAAATCGGAAGCCTTCGATTTCTCCGCTGGGCTTGAGGGTAATCAGCGCAGAAAAGGTCAAACGGACCTCATCGGGATTGAGCGAGCAGATGCCGTTGGAAAGCTCCTTTGGCAGCATCGGAATCACCTGGTCCGCATAGTAGACGCTGGTTCCTCTGCGGTAGGCTTCCAAATCCAGCGGACTGCCCTGGCGGACATAATGGCTGACGTCTGCGATGTGTACGCCCAGATACCAGTGGTCCTCGTCGCGCTCAAGCGAGACTGCATCGTCCAAATCCTTGCTGTCCGCCGAGTCGATGGTGAAGATGTCCATACCGGTCAAATCCATGCGGTCGCTCAGCTCGGAAAGCGGAACACCCTCCTGCTCAATCTTTCTTGCCTGCGCTAAGGTCTGCTCATCAAACTCGGTGCGCGCATTGTAATCTGCCAGCACTGCCTGACAGCACACCTGCGCCAGCTGCGCCTGCCCGAAGGTATTGATGACCTGTACCTGATGCGCAAAGTGACTGTCTCCCCGTCGGGTGATTTTGACCAGCACCTTGTCCCCGTCCTTGGCTCCGTGCAGTCCACCCTTTTCGATTTCCAGCAGAAAGCGCATCAGTCGGTCGGGTCGCAGGAAGTAGCCCTGCGGCTGGCGCACCACTACGCCGGTAAACGCCGCGTCGTTTTCCTGCAAAATGCGCACAACGCTGCCCTCCCGGCTGTGGTTTTCATCCTGCTTTTTCTGCGGCTGGATCCTTACCAGCACCAGATCTCCGGGCATGGCTCCCTGCATAAAGCGTCCCGGCAGAAAGATGTCCTGCGAGCGGTCGGTGACAGGCGCCTCGCCCTCCTTTGGTTCCGGTCGGGCAAACCCGAATTTTTCATTGAGCGAAACAATCTTTGCCTGCACCAGTCCCTGGCTGTTGCTGAGCACGACTGAATTTTTTCTGCGCCAGATTTCTCCGCTTTCCTCCATCTGCTGCAAGGTCTCCAAAAACGCCGCGTGCTCCTCCCGCTTGATCTGCGCTTGTATCTCCAGCACACGGATGCCGATCGGCTCCTCCTTCTGGTGGCGCAGCACCCGCAGGATGCGGCTTTTCACATCCATTCTGGTAAAGCCTGCGTGTGCGCGAAACGGTCTTTTTCGATGCAGTTTTCTTGCCATATCGTTTCCCCCTTTAACTGCTTGCTAAATCCTTTTTCTGATTCTCATTATATCCCCATCTCCTGCAACTATCAAGCGACAGTTTGGGGAAGATGGGGAAAGGATGCCCGTAAACAGGAGCAGCCTTTTTTGCTATCGTCCTTATTTGCAGTGGATATACGCCGGCACCTCCTGCCACGGCACAGGAAATCCCGCTCCATGGGAGCAAAAGACCGAGAAGGATGGATTTTGCAGGTCGTGTTTTGCATCATATCCAATCTCTTCGATCACCTGCTGCGGATGGGCACACGGCTCGTACCCATCAAAGGAGAGGCTCAGTAGACCCTTGCCTCTGGTGTAGGAGATAAACTCCAACCCATACCCGGAAAGCGCCTGCGCCGATCCTCTGCCGCAAAGCAGCACGCCCTCCTCCTCGGTCACCGGCGGCTCAAAGCTACACTCCATCCGCTGCAAATCTGCCATCAGCCTGCCCAGCTGCTCCGGCTGCACCGCTGCCTCAAAGCTGTAATACGGCTCCAGCAGCACACAGCCACCGGCAGCTGCCAGTTGCTCCAGACCCTGACGGATTGCCCGATAGGTCGCCTCCCGAAAATCTCCGCCCTCGGTGTGCTTGATGTGCGCTCTGCCGTTGAGCAGGGTGATGTGTACATCGCACAGCTCCGAACCGGTCAGAATACCCTTGTGCTTCTTTTCAAAAACGTGTGTGCGGATAAGGTTCTGCCAGTTTTTGCCCAGCAGATCGGTCGGGCAGTCGCTGGAAAAGGTGATGCCGCTGCCCCGCTGTCCCGGCTCCAGGCGCAGATGCACCTCGGCATAATGGCGCAGCGGCTCATAATGACCATAGCCCACCACCGGCTGGGAGATGGTTTCCCGATACAGGATGCGGCAGTCCCCGAAGTCCAGCTCGATACCAAAGCGACGGCTGCACAGCTGCCGCAGCACCTCCAGCTGGATCTGACCCATGATGCGGATGTGTATCTCCTGCAATTCCTCCTCAAAGCTGATGCCCAGCGTCGGGTCCTCGTCCTCCAGGATGCGCAGTTTTTCCAGCGCGGTGCGCACCGGCAGCTGCGGCGGCAGGATGACCTTTGCTCCCAGCGTCGGTGTCAGCTGGCTGTCGCGGTGAAAGCGGCGTTTCCCTAAGCCGTCCCCTGCCCGCACCCGCTCCAGACCGGTGGCTGCACACAGCTGACCTGCCTGCGCCTGCTGCACGGTGGTAAATTTGCCGGAGCTGTACACCCGCAGCTCGTTGATTTTTTCACTGGCTTCCTGTCCGTCCGCTGTCAGAAAATGCACCTGGTCGCGCGCAGACAGCTTGCCCGACTGCACCTTGATCAGCACCACCCGCTCTCCCCGCGGGTCGTGGCGCACCTGCCAAGCAATGCCGGAAAATTCCTCGACAGCGGGCAGCGCAAGGGTCAGGCGGTCCAGTCCGCAAAGCAGTTGCTCGATGCCTTCGTCCTGCAAAGCCGACCCTCGAAAGCAGGGGAAAAGCTCCCTTTGGGCGACCAGCTGCGCCATCTTGTTCAGCCATCGCTCCTCCTCATACCCGCCATCCAGGTACATCTCCATCAGCTCTTCGTCCTCTGCTGCAATCTGTTCGATCAGCTCTTCACTCAGCTTCGCGTCCTCTCCAAAGCATCCCGAGCAATCACAGACCGCGCTGCTCATCCTCTTTTGCAGCTGGTGCAGCACCTCATCAGGACGCGCACCGGTCCGGTCGGTCTTGTTGAGAAAGAAAAACACCGGCACCCCATAGCGTTTGAGCAGCTTCCACACCTGCTCGGTGTGCGCCTGTATCCCTTCCACACAGCTGACCAGCACAATGGCGTAATCCATCGCCTGGATTGCCCGTTCCATCTCCGCACCGAAGTCGGCGTGACCGGGCGTGTCCAGCAGCCAGTATTGATGCTCCCCGATGGAAAATGGCGCGTGGTTGGAAAAGATGGTGATGCCTCTCTCCCGTTCCAGACGGTCGTTGTCCAAAAAAGCGTCTTGGTGGTCCACCCGTCCTCTGGTGCGGATGCTTCCTGTATGATAAAGCAGCTGCTCGGAAAAGGTGGTCTTGCCTGCATCGACGTGCGCCATCACGCCGATGCTTAAAAATCGCTGCATCGTCATTCCTCCTGTCCGTATGGATAAGCCCATTGTATCACATCACAGTAGACAAAAAAAGAGCGTTTCTGCTCCCGACTCACTTTTTTCCCCAGGCACTTTATTAAATCTATGTAAAATCCAGCACAATTTGTGTAAAATTTTTTGTTTAAAATTGCACCTCTATCGAAGATGTGCTATCATTAGGATAGAACGCACAATCATCTTCTAATGGAGTGTTTAGGAGGCATTTTTATGTCGATCAAAGAAAATATGCAGCAGCAGATTGAAAGCTATCTGGAAGAAAACCGCCCGCGCTACCTTCAGTCCATCCGACAGCTGGCACAGATTCCGGCTCCGTCCAACCATGAGGAAAAACGGGCAGAATGGTGCAAACAGTATCTGGAATCGCTGGGAGCCACCGGTGTCTACATCGACTCGGCGCTCAACGTCATCTTCCCTTACGGTGTCAAAGAAGGAGACGGCGACCTGTGCGCCATCCTTGCGCACACCGATGTGGTCTTTCCCGACACCGATCCGCTGCCCTTCCACGAGGAAGACGGCAGATTCTACGCACCGGGTGTCGGCGATGACACCACCAACGCCGTCGCTGTCATGGAGATGGCAGGCATGGCAATCGCTTTGAACCTCAAGCCCAAAACCGGCATCCTCTTTGTGCTCAATTCCGGTGAGGAGGGACTGGGAAACCTCAAGGGTGTGCGCCAGCTGATGAAGAATTTTGAAGGGCGCATCTCCCGCCTGTACGCCATCGACGGCGGATTGGACACTGTGGTCAACGATGCCGTCGGCTCCAAACGCTGGAAAATCACCGTCACCACCGAAGGCGGGCACTCTTTTGGTGCTTTTGGCAACCGCAATGCCATCCACTATGCTGCCAAGATGATTGACACCTTCTACTCTCTCAAGGCACCGGACATCGGAAAGACTACCTACAACGTCGGCATGATTGAAGGCGGCACCTCGGTCAATACCATCGCACAAAGCTGCTCGATGCTGTACGAATACCGTTCCAACCGCCGCGAAGGACTTGCTTATATGGACCGCTTCTTTGACGGAGTGATTTCCTCCTTCCAGAACTTTGGCATCGGTGTCTCGGTCGAGCTGCTGGGCGACCGTCCCTGCAAGGGTGACGTTGACCCCAAAAAGCTGACCGAAATCGTCAAACGCGCCTCTGCCCTGTACGGCTATGAACGCAGCGACGAGTGCGGCTCCACCGACTGCAATATCCCGCTGTCGATGGGCATTCCTGCCGTCTGCTTTGGCGTCTATGAAGGGCAGGGCGCACACACCCGCGGCGAATGGGTGGACATCGAATCCACCCGCACCGGCATGAAAATCTTAGCTCAGGTTCTGCTGAGCGAAATGCAATAATACCCGTTACACACCCCACTGAAAACGGAGAACAGCTATGGAAGAACTCTTAACAACCAATAACCTGCCTGCACCTCCGGTTCCCGGCATTTTTGTCAACCGGGAGCTGAGCTGGCTTGAATTTAATCGCAGAGTGCTCAGCGAATCGCTCAATCCAAAAATCCCTCTGATGGAACGGCTGAAATTTTTGTCCATCTACTTTTCCAACCTGGACGAATTTTTCATGGTCCGGGTTGGCTCGCTGCACGACCAGAGTATTGTCGAGCCGAACAAGCTCGATGATAAAACCGGTCTGAATGCTGCCGGACAGATTGATGCCATCTTAAAAAAAGTGGCAGAGATTAACCCCATTGCCGAGCGCGCGTGGGAATCCATCAAGCAGCAGATGCGCGCGCAGGACATCGACCTGATGGATACCCAGCACCTGAACAAGCTGGATGAACAGATTGTTCAGAAATATTTTTCTGAAAACATTCGCCCTCTGCTATCCCCGCAAATTATCGACCGCCAGCACCCCTTTCCCTTTTTAAAGAACAAGGAACAGTTTGTTTTGACTGTGCTGGAAAATAAGGAGAAGGAGAAGGAGAAGGACAAATCCAAAGACAAATCACAAACCAAAGGTGACAGCCTAAAGCTGGGCATCGTATCCTTTTCCCACCTTCCACCCTACTTCATCTTTACCCTTAACCAGCGCCGTCGTGTGCTGTTCACCGCCGACATTATCCTCTTCTGCGCGCAAAAGCTGTATGGTAAGCAGAAGGTGGTGGAAAAGCACATCATGCGGGTCACCCGCAATGCGGACATCTCGGTCGACGAGGGATTGTACGATTTTGACATCGACTTCCGCGGCGTTATGGAGGAAATGCTCAAAAAACGCCGCAGGCTGGATGTGGTCCGCCTGCAATTTTCCTCGATACCCGGCGAACGGGTGGTCAATTTCCTCTGCAAAAAGTTTAAAGTAACCCCTGCCTGCTTTTTGGTTCAGTCCATCCCGCTGGATTTCTCCTTCGGCTTTGCTCTGCCGTCGGCTCTTGACCCGCACAAGGAGGAAAAAAGCTGGTTTTATCACGAAGCCAAGCCCTTTGTTCCGGTCGACTTTGCCAAAGGGGATGCAGGCGGTGCGTTCAATTATCTGCAAAATCACGACCTGCTTCTCAGCTTTCCCTTCCACAGTACCAAACCATTTGTTGACCTGCTGTATGAAGCGGCAGATGACCCGAGCGTAGTTTCCATCAAAATTTCCCTGTACCGCCTTGCCAACCACAGCAAGATTGCCTCTGCTTTAGCACACGCTGCCGAAAAAGGCAAGGAGGTGCTGTGCGTACTGGAGCTTAGGGCGCGCTTTGACGAGCAGAACAACATCGACTACGCCACCATGCTCGAAGAGGCAGGCTGCACCGTCATCTACGGACTGAGCGACTACAAGATACACGCAAAGCTCTGCCTGATCACCCGCAAGGTACACAACCAAATCCAGTATATTACCCAAGTCGGCACCGGCAACTACAACGAAAAAACCTCCGAGCTGTACACCGACCTTTCCTTTATCTCCACCGACCCGAAGATGGGCGAAGATGCCACCCGCGTCTTTCAGGCGCTGTGTGTCGGTGAGGTGGTGGAATCCACCGAGCGGCTGTGGGTCGCTCCCAACTGCTTTGAATCCAACGTCCTGCGCTATATCCAGGAGCAGATCGACCTTGCCCGCAGCGGCGGAGAAGGGTACGTCTTCATCAAGGTCAACTCCCTTAATGATATGGAAATCATGGAAAAGCTGATTGAAGCTTCTCAGGCAGGCGTCAAGGTGGAAATGGTCATCCGCGGCATCTGCTGTCTGTGTCCCGGCATCCCTGGATACACCGACAACATCCGCATCAAGAGCATCGTTGGACGGTATCTGGAACATTCGCGCATCTTTATCTTCGGCACCGGCGAGCAGCAGCGCATCTTCATGGGCTCCGGCGACCTGCTCAACCGCAACACCCGCCGCAGGGTGGAGGTCTTTGCTGAGGTGCGTGACGGTGATCCCCGCCGCGAAATCCTGCATCTGGTGGATGCCATCCGCATGGACAACCAAAACTCCTGGGAGATGCTCAGCGACGGCAGCTATGTCAAGGACAACAGCGACCACGCCGAGCCGCTGGATTCCCACACCTATTTGCACCATTACTTTGAAAAACCGTTTGAACTTCCTCCTGCCAAGCTTTCCTTAAAGGAGCGACTGTTCGGACGATTTCACAAAAACTAAATAAATGTTCTATAAAAGCATAAAAATTCCTGGCAAGGAGTTTTTTAAATCTATTGACATTTCTTTTAAAAGTTGTATACAGTAACAAAAAAATTGAATCCACCCCATTTGTAAGGAAGTAACGATTATGGAAATTACTTATCAACACCTGACCCAGCAACAGATCGGTCCTGAACTATTTTCGGGATTCGACCGCTGGCAAAATGTTACCCGCTGCTGGAGAAAGGAAAACGGCAGCTGGGTGCTTCGGGACATCGCCTTCATCGACGACTGGAACGAAGAAGAATACACCTTTTTGTACGACTGCTTAAAAAACACCCTCAACACCGGCGGAGATGTCATCGCTGCCCTGGAGGGCAATCGTCTGCTCGGCTTTTCCTCGGTGGAAAATCAACCGTTTGGTCCGCAAAATGAGTACCTTCAGCTGTCCAGCCTGCACGTTTCCAATGGGATGCGCGGTCGCGGCATCGGCTCCCACCTGTTTGCCATGAGCTGCCTTGCGGCAGCGCAGCGGGGAGCGAAGAAGCTCTACCTCTCCGGTCATTCCGCTGAGGAAACACAGGCGTTCTACCGAGCGATGGGCTGTGTGGAGGCTGCCTGGTACCACTCAGAACTGGTGGCTGCCGAACCTTGCGACTGCCAGCTGGAAAGGCAGCTGTGCAATACCCTCCCCTTCCCCGGCGAAGATTTTGCGACCGACCGCACCGACGAATCTCAAGCAACCCAAATCTTTTTGCGGGAAGTCAGCTGCACCGAATCGATTCTTTCCCAGCTCATCGGGCTGTCGCAGGAATGGGAGGAGGAAGGCTCCATCCACGGCTACCACAAAAATGAGCCGGACGATATCGAGAGCAACCGCATCTTTGCCGCCTTTCGCGGGGAACAAATGATTGGCTACCTCTTTGGCAAAATGCAGGAAACGCAAAAGGACAGCTCCATCATGCCCGCAGGAACTCACTGCTTTGAAATCGAGGAGATTTACGTTCAGCCTGCCCTGCGCAGCAGCGGGATTGGTTCCCGATTGTTCCAACTTGCACAGCTGGCAGTGACTGGAGAAGCACAGATGCTCACCCTGAGCACCTCCACCAAAAACTACCAAGCCATCCTGCACTTTTACATCGAGCAGATGGGAATGCAGTTTTGGAACGCACGTCTTTTTAAACCGTTATAACAGAAGAAAGGCAAACAAAAAAGGAACCGAAAATCGGTTCCTTTTTTTGCTGCATTTCTTTACTGCTGCGGCGGGCACTCCGGTACGGATGTCTGCTGCTCCTGTGCAGGCTGTGCTGCCGGCTGCGGCTCCTTTGTCTTATTGACCATCGCAGAGATGCGGTCGATTGCCTCCGGCACCATATTTACGATTGCATCAGCGGTCGTGCGGCTCTGGTTGACGTTGAGGATGCGCACATCCCCTTCCCGCTCAATCAAAAAGCAGAGCGGTTGGATGGTGACACCTGCTCCTGCGCCTCCGCCGAAATCATCCTTGGTGGATTTTGCAATGTCGCTTCCTCCCGAACCAAATCCAAAGGTCACCTTGGAGATTGGGATGATGGTGGTTCCACTGGCTGTGACGATTGGTTTGCCGATGATGCAATCAACATCCACCAAATCGCGCAGTCCTTTCATAGATTCTCCCATGAGATTATGGATATGCTGACTCATATGATCCTTCCTTTCGATTGTGTTGAATTTATTGCTGTGCGCCCTGTGTTTGGGGAGCTGATTTTCCACTGTCGGTTGTGCAGGAGGTGGAATCCTTCTGCTGCGGCTTGTCCGTTTCCTTTCGGGAGAGCAGCTGCCTTAAAAAGCAGGCTGCAAAGCGGACAGCAGCTGCCACCGCTACGATTGGGTGAACGGTCAGCGAAAGACGCAGCTGCCAACGTTCCTGTCCACTCCCCCAAAAATCAGGCTCAATGCGGATGTCCGTCCTTTTCACCCTGCCGATATTTTGCACCATTCCCAGCAAAGTATAAAGGATGGTCGAAAATTTTTGCGCCTCCAGCGCCGATTGTGCCGTATCCTCGCGGCTGACGATACCATACAGCTTCAAATGATGCAGGCACACATCCCCCAGCACCATCTGAAGCGGTTTTTTAGCACACTGCCACAACTGCGGCAGCATGGCAAGGATTTCGCTTGTTTTCGGCTTTTGTTCGTTGCTATCTGACGCCTTTTCCTGCTTCTTTTGAGGCTGCTTTTGTTGTTTTTGGGGTGTAACTTTTTTCTTTTGTGCAAAGGGAAACAGATGGATGGTAAACAACAGGACCTTTACATCGACCTTCAGCTGATTTTCTGTCACCGGCGGCGCTTTTGTCTGTTCGACCATTTGGCGCAGCAGCTGCCTGTCTGTCTGAGGCAAGTCAAGTGCCTCAATTTCCTTGTTCACCTCATCGGTCAGCAGGCAGGGCGCCGGCTGCTCCGGTTTCGGCAGCCAGGACAGGCGCAAGGTCAACGGCAGACACAGCAGCAGAACAATGGCTGCCAGCACACCCAGCAGCATCCACAGCACCGTCATCGCTGCACCCTCCCCTTCCTTCTTTATTCTATGCCTGCTCGCCCTCCTGGACGTTCTGTGTGCTCTGCGGCAGCTTGGGCAGCGTTTCGATGCTCTTCATCCCAAAGCAGCGCAGAAAATGTTCGGTGGTCCCATAGGAAATCGGTCTGCCGGGTATCTCCAGCCTGCCCATCTCCTGCACCAGCTCCTTTGCCACCAATGCGTTAACCACCGAGCTGCTGTCCACTCCACGAATCTGTTCAATGAAGGACTTGGTCACCGGCTGGTTGTAGGCGATGATTGCCAGCACCTCCAGCGCCGCCTGGCTCAACGGGGTGTTGTTCTTGACCTCCAGTGCCTGCCGGATGACCTGCACATATTCTGCACGCGTTGCCATCTGGTAGCATTGGTCCAGTTCCAGCAGGATAAACGGGGTATCCTCATACCATTCGTTGATTCGTTCCACCAGCTGCTCCAGCGTCTGGCGGTCGATCTCCAGCAGCTTTGCCAGTCGTTCCTTTTCATACGGCTCTCCTGCGGCAAACAGGATTGCCTGGATATTCTGTTCTATCTTTGTCAGCTTGGTCAAAAGCCTTTTCCTCCTTCGGCGGACCCTGCCTTTACAACAGGCGGATTGTTTTTCCGTCTGATTCCAGCAGGACGCGCTTATTCTTCATCAGCTCCAGCACCGCCAAAAAGGTGGCAACCACCTCCGAGCGGTCGCTGCTGCTTTCAAACAGCGATAAAAAGGAGGTGCGCTTTTTTCTGTACAGCAGCTTCATCACCACTACGATGCGCGAGTTGACCGAAACCACTCTGCGCGCCATCATCGGCTCAAAGCTCCTGTTCTCCTGCTGCGGCAGTTTCCTTCTGCCCACCGCAGAAAGATAGGCGTCCAGCAGCAGGCGGCTGTTGTGGTGCAGCGGGTAGGCCGTATCGGAAACGGCTGCATCCTTTTGCATCGGGCGCACAAACAGTTCGTCCCCGACAAAGCGGTTTTTCAGCAGCTGTGCCACCTGACGGCAGAGGGTGTATTCGATCAGCTGTCCGGTCAGCTCCTTCTTGAGCTGCTCCTCCAGCTCCTCGTGCTTGGGCAGCAGCGAAACCGATTTGATGTACACCAGTCGGGATGCCATCTCCAAAAATTCGCTGGCAACCTCCAATTGCTGGCTCTGCATCTGCTCGACATAGTCCAGATACTGCTCGAGCAGTTTTGCAATCTCAATGTCATAGATGTTCAGCTTGTGCTTGGAGATCAGCTGCAGGATCAGGTCCAAAGGACCTTCCACCTGTGCGACCTTAAAGGAAAGCTGCTCTGTCAAAGGTCCTTCCTCCTTATATTCCCATGAACAGCGCGGTAAACTTCCACAGGAAGCCATAGATTCCGTTAACTACAAATGAAATTGGTCCATCCAGGATGTTGGTAAACAGAATAAGCATCATAAATATTATGTAGATAATCTGTTCATGCTCATCAATCCAGCGCAGTGCTTTATCCGGCAGGAAAAACGCTAAAATCCGTGAACCATCCAGCGGATGAACGGGAATCAGGTTAAACACTGCCAGGTTGAGGTTGGTCACGCACATCACCATAAACACCATCGCCAAAAAGGAAGCAAGGAAGGTCGGCAACGGCAGCAACAGCACCGCCTTATACAAAATCATGGTCAGCAGCGCCATCAAAATATTGGACATCGGTCCTGCCAGTGCGGTCAGCGCGATGCCGGCACGGCGGTCTACCTTAGTAAAATAATAGGGATTGACCGGGACCGGTTTTGCCCAGCCGACTCCGGCAAACAGCAGCAGGATGCTGCCGAACAAATCCAGATGGTGGAAGGGATTGAGCGTCAGTCTGCCGGCTTGTCTGGCAGTGTGATCTCCCAGTTTATCTGCCACCCAGCCGTGCGCACACTCGTGGATGGGCATGGTGGTAAACAGCACCAGCGCACGAACCAGGATGGTCGTTGGACTCAAATTGAACAAATGATCGACTCCTTTTTCTCTCAGTTTCTATGGGCAAAAGAAGGTTTCTTGTTCATTTTGCCCTTTTTCCTTTCATTATACCTTCTAAAATAGTAAAAAACAAGGTAGAAGGATGGGTAAAAACTGTTAATTTTCCTCTTTTTAAAATATTATTGCAAAAGGGCTTGAATTTTCCGAAGAAATCTGATAAAATACGAATGTTGACTTGTTAAAAGTTAGAAGGAGGTGCAGACTAATGGCTAAATGCGATATCTGCGGAAAAGGCGTTACTTTCGGTATTAAGGTTTCTCATTCTCACAGAAGATCTAACAGAACTTGGAAACCAAATGTAAGACGTGTGAAGGCAATTGTTAATGGTACTCCGTGCCACATCCACGCCTGCACCCGTTGCCTGCGTTCTGGTAAAGTAACCCGCGCTATCTAGTTTACACAAACAAACAAGCAAGCCGTTGCAAAAGCAGCGGCTTTTTGTTTTGCCTTTTTTTGCAGCGCATACACAAAGACAGACGGTTAACTTTTCTTTCATCGGATGATACCATCTTTGTGACAGGTATCCCATCCACACGATACAAGGAGGTCATTTTATGATGATTGTCAACACCGATTTCATCTCCGGCAAAACCTTACAGACCCTTTCGCTGGTCCGTGGCAGCACCGTCCACTCGAAAAATATTGGCAGGGACATCCTTTCAAGCTTCAAGACACTGGTGGGAGGGGAGATTGTCGATTACACCAATATGATGAACGAGGCGCGCGCCATCGCTACCCAGCGAATGGTTGAAGAGGCTGAACAGCTGGGCGCCGATGCCATTATCAATGTGCGCTACGCTTCCTCTGCCATCATGGCAGGTGCAGCGGAAATCATCGCCTACGGTACTGCTGTAAAGTTCGATGAAGAATAATATTCATTTTCCATATTTCCAAGTTATCTTCTTTTCTTCGCCCTCATTATGCAGGAAACGCTTTATCAATCCTGTAAAATTAACTAATTTTTTCCAGTTTTTCCCAAAAATTAAGAGAAAAATGAAAGTTTACACAAAACGATAAGTTAAATTGACTGGATAAATCCTTTTCTTTTATACATTTGTCCAATTTTTTATTCAAGCCATTGACCTCCCCATTTCTTTCCAGTATACTAAAGATAATAACAGAATACGAAATCATTCAACGAATCCCTTTTTCTGTTATTCTAAACATGATAACCAACAATTACCTGTTTCCCACTAAAGAAGAGCGGCTTTTCAATAAAGTCGCTCTTCTTTTTTTGCAAAAAAGGATACCGGACAATCTGTCCGGTATCCTTTTGGTCGTTTATTTGTCGTCTGCTTTAAAGGCAGCCTTTTGCTGGTCATCTTCCTGCTGTGGGAAGGACAGAGGCTCGGCAGGGGTTTCCGCTTTGACCTCGTGCAGCTCCGGCTTTGTGCCAGCAGATGCCTGATTGGTTTCCTGCTCCTTCTTTGCACGATACTCGTCAAAGACAGAGAAGTCGCCCTTCATCAAACGGTCAAAGTCAGCGCCGTTGATCTTTTCAAACTCATACAGGAACTCAGCCACCTTGTGCAGCTGGTCCATGTGCTCGGTCAGGATGGATTCGCACTGGTCGTATCCGCTGTCGATAACTGCACGAATTTCTTCGTCGATCTGTGCCGCTACCGTTTCGGAGTAGTCGCGGGTGTGTCCAAAGTCGCGACCCAAAAAGACCTCATTTTCGTTTTGTCCGTAAACGATTGGACCCAAGCGGTCGCTGAAGCCATAGCGGGTCACCATCGCCTTGGCAATCTTGGTCGCACGCTCCAGGTCGTTGGAAGCACCGGTAGAAATATCATCCAGCACCAGCTTTTCTGCAATGCGTCCGCCCAGCAGGGTAACGATATTTTCCTGCATTCCTTTTTTGGTCTCATAGCTGCGGTCCTCGGTCGGCAGGCTCATGGTGTAGCCGCCTGCCATGCCACGCGGGATAATCGAAATCTCGTGGACCTTATCCTGTGTTTCGCAGTAGTAGGTAGCAACTGCGTGTCCTGCCTCATGGAAGCAGGTCAGGCGTTTGTCCTTATCCGGCACCACATGGCTGCGTTTTTCCGGTCCGGCAACGACCTTGATGGTTGCTGCTTCGATGTCCACCATGGTGATGGCTTTGCGTCCCTTGCGGGCAGCCAGGAGAGCTGCCTCGTTGACCAGATTTTCCAAATCCGCACCGGTAAAGCCGATGGTCGTCTTTGCAATAACATTCAAATCCACATCCGGTCCCAATGGCTTGTTGCGGGTGTGTACCTTCAGGATTTCCTCTCTGCCCTTGACATCCGGGTAGCCTACCACAATCTGTCGGTCAAAACGTCCCGGACGCAGCAATGCCGGGTCCAGAATGTCGCGGCGGTTGGTTGCTGCCATCACGATAACGCCGGTGTTGGCTCCAAAGCCGTCCATCTCAACCAGCAGCTGGTTGAGGGTCTGCTCCCTTTCGTCGTGTCCGCCGCCGAGTCCTGCTCCACGCTGACGACCGACCGCATCAATCTCGTCGATAAAGACGATGCTTGGGGAGGTTTTCTTTGCCTGGTCGAACAGATCGCGCACACGGGATGCACCGACGCCGACGAACATCTCTACAAAGTCCGAACCGGAGATGGAATAGAACGGGACGCCTGCCTCTCCTGCAACTGCGCGGGCAAGCAGAGTCTTACCGGTTCCGGGAGGACCCATCAGCAGCACGCCCTTCGGGATGCGGGCACCCAAAGCGTTAAACTTTTTCGGGTCTTTCAAAAAATCTACGACCTCTACCAGCTCTTCCTTCTCTTCATCCGCACCGGCAACGTCGGCAAAGGTCACCCTTCTGCCGTCCTCCACCGGTTTTGGTTTGGCTTTTCCGAAGGTGTTCATCTTGCCGCCTCCGCCGCCTGCCTGACGCATCATAAAAATCCACAGCAGCGCCATGCCGCCCAGCAACAGCAGGGTCGGCAGCAGGGTTGCCAGCAAAGAAGGCTCTTTTGCCGGGAGGTAGTTGCGTTTGAAGGTTGTGTCGTTGGTCTGTTCATACTGCTCAATGTAGGGCTTGATGTCCTCATTGAACTGCGGGATGCTTGCCAGCTGATAGTCCACCAGTTGGTCCTTGCCCTCCAGTCTGAGGGTGAGAGTGCGGGAATTGTAGTCGATTTGATACTCCGCGACCTCTCCTTGCTTAAAGTAATCCAGTACCTGATAGTACTTCAATGTGGAGACCGGCTTATCCAACGACATCATTGCGAACAGCAGTGCGATAAGCAAGCCGAACATTGCCAGGTACATGACGATTCCCTTTGATTTTTTGGGCACCAGTGATTCACTCCTATCTTACACACAAATTCATCTTAACCCAAAATTCTGCCGGGGTCTGATTTCAGGTTACTTAGTATATACTTCTGGTTTGAGTACCCCGATATACGGCAGGTTGCGGTATTTTTCCGCATAGTCCAACCCATATCCCACGACAAATTCGTCCGGTACTTCAAAACAGGAATAGTCAGGAACAATGTCTGCCTCTCTTCGGGCAGGCTTATTGAGCAAAGTTGCAATGCGGATGCTTGCCGGATTGCGTTTTTGCAGAATCTCCCGCAGGTAGAATAAAGTTTTGCCGCTGTCCAGAATGTCCTCCACCAGCAGCAGGTCATAACCCTCCAGATTCATGTCGAGGTCCTTTACGATTTTGACTACGCCGGAGGTTTTAGTGCCCGAACCGTAGCTGGACACCGACATAAAGTCGATTCTTGCCGGTGTGTCCACTGCGCGCATCAGGTCCGCCATAAATACAATCGAGCCTTTAAGCACACTGACCATCAGCAGATTTTTTCCCTCATAATCCTTTGTAATCTGTTTGCCGATTTCACAAACCTTATCTGCAATCTCCTGCTGAGAAAGCAGCACTTTCAGGATGTCGTCCTGCATCTTTTTCATTTGATTTCCTCCTCTGCCCATATCAACGCAACCGTTTTGCTGCCGTCGTCCGGCAGCACCCTGCGGTCTGCGCCAAATCCTTCCACCCATACCACACCGTCGCTGTCGCTGAGCACTGCCGAGCGCCACCGCTGCTGCTGTGGTGTTTTGGCTTCATTCCATAATTTTTTTAAAGGGCGCGAGCCGCTTTGACGGGCAAGCGCGATGCGGTCCCCTTCCTTTCTTTGACGGAATACCGCATTATCCTTCATTTTATCACAATCTACTGCATTTTTTAAGAGAGCCGGTTCTTTTTTAAAGAAAAATTTATAATCTTCCAGGCTGCACAGCTGCACCCGCACCCATTTTCCTGCAAAGAGGGGAATTTTGCCCTCCCCAAACGGCTGCTCAAAAAAGGGCTGCCGCTCACTTGAGTAAAAAACCTGCGTAAGCAGGGTGATTGTGCCTGCATCGACCTGTAACATCGTTCCTTTGGTCAGCTCGGTCCTGCCTCTGCCCTGCTCAATCCGCGCAAGCATCCGGCTCACCCGCTCATAGGACGGCTCGAGCTGCACCTGTTGCAGCAAAAGCAGCAGCACCCTTCTCTGCATTGCCGGATGCAGCTGCAAAAAGCCCTGCCGCTCCAAAGCAATCGGTTGCTGCGAGCGCTGTAATCGCCGGTATTCCTGCTGTGCCAGCTGCTGCAAAAACTGCTGGTCAGTGCGGGCTGTGTCACACAGTTCTGCGATATTCTGCAAAAATCCGCCGTTGAGCTGCTGCATCTGTGGCAGCAGGTGATGGCGGATGCGGTTGCGGGTGTACTGGTCGCTGTCGTTGCTGGAATCGTGGATAAAGTCCAGCCCATTTTCCCCGCAAAACTGCTCAATCTGCTCGCGGGTACACCCAATCAGCGGACGGATAATCTGCCCGCGCACCGGCGGGATACCGCCCAAACCGTTGAGTCCGGTCCCTCTTGCCAGATAGAACAGGACGGTTTCCGCGTTGTCATTGAGGTTGTGCGCGGTAGCAACCCTGCCCTGCTGCCCTGCCAGTGCGGTCAGCAGCTGATACCGGCGCTGTCGGGAAAAGGTTTCCACCGACTGTCCTGCCTGCTTTGCCTCCTGCTGTGCCCAGATGCGGTGAACCGTCAGCGGAATGTTATACCTTCTGCAAAAATCGGTGCAGAACTGCTGGTCTCGCTCCGATTCCTCGCCGCGCAGACAGTGGTTGATGTGGCAGGCCTCCACCCGAATGTCCAGCTGCTGCTCCAACCGATGCAGAGCAAACAGCAACGCTGTGGAATCCGCTCCGCCGGAAAATCCGACCACTACCCTCTGCTGCGGCTCTAGCATCCGATAACGGTCGATCGTTTGCAACATTTTATGGAGCATCGCGGAACAGCTCCCTGCTCAAGAATCTTGTGTGCTGACCGTCGAACGCCAGCTTGACGGTGTCGGTGGCTCCGTGACGGTTCTTTGCCACGATTACCTCTGCCACGCCTTTGTCCTCGCTGTCGTCGTTATAATATTCGTCGCGGTACAAAAACATGACCAAATCGGCATCCTGCTCGATAGAACCCGACTCACGCAGGTCCGACAGCACCGGACGGTGGTCTCCGGTGCGCTTGTCCGGGCTACGGGACAGCTGCGAAAGGGTGATGATCGGCACATCCAATTCCTTTGCCATCACCTTGAGGTTTCGGGTGATCTCCGACACCTCCTGCACACGGTTGTCAATCCGTCTGCCCGAGGACATCAGCTGCAAATAGTCGATGACCACCAGTCCCAGATTGGGCACCCGGCGCAGCTTTGCCTTCATCTCCGCTACGGTGATGCCGGCACTGTCGTCGATATACATCGGCATCCGGGCAATGTTCTGTGCGGACACCGCCACCTTGGTCCACTCGTCCACACTCAGGTTGCCGGTGCGCAGCTGGGAACCCTGAATCAGTGCATCCGCCGAAAGCATACGGGAGATCAGCTGCTCTCGGCTCATCTCCAGCGAAAAGACCGCTACCGCGTGTCCCTGCTTTGCAACATTGGTGGCAATATTCATCACAAAGGTGGATTTTCCCATCGCCGGACGTGCCGCCAGCAAAATCAGGTCGGTTCGATTGAGTCCTGTCGTCAAGCTGTCCAACGCAGAAAAGCCGCTGGGGATGCCGACATACTGGTTTTTGTCATCGCCGGAAATCCGCTGCAATTTGTCATACAGCTCAAAGATGGCGCGGTCCACCTTGACTAGTCCCGTGGCGTCCTTGCCCTGGCGAATCTCATACAGCTTCTGCTCGGCAAACTCCATCAGACCGCGGGCATCCGCATCGCTCTTTTCCGAGTTTGTAATGATGCTTTTTGCCACGTCGATCAGGGTGCGCATATAGTATTTTTCCTGCACCAGCTTGGCGTATGCTTCCACATTGGAGGCACTGGGCACCACCTGCACCAGCTGGGTCAGATAGACCTTGGCATCCCCGTCGCTGGCGAAGATGCGGTCCGCCTTTGCCTGCTCGAGCACGGTGACAAAGTCGATGGGCTGGGCTGCGGTAAACATTCCCAGCATGATGGTAAACAGCTGCTTGTGCTGCGGACGGTAAAAGCTGTCCGGCGTCAGCAGCTCCAGCACGCGGCTGATGCACTCCGGCTCGATGAGGATTGCACCCAGCACCGACTGCTCTGCCTCCAGGCTGAAGGGCAGTTGCTCCGCGCCCAGTTCGATGGTTTCTTCTGCCATGCCGTTTTCCCTCCTACCGCACAAATCCTTTTTTTAGACAGGCAGCCGCCTGCGGAAATACTTTCCCAGACGGCTTTTCCCTGTTGTTATTCGCCAACTTCCACACCCATCTTGGCACTGATGCCGGTGTAGAGCTTGATTTCGGCAGTGTATCTGCCAAAGGCTTTGATTTCGCCGATGGTCACCTTCTTTTTATCAACGGTAACATTGTACTGCTTCTGGATGGCTTCTGCAACCTCCTTATTGGTCACAGCGCCGAACAGCTTGCCGCCGGCTCCCGCTTTTGCTTTAATCTGGACAGTTTTACCCTCCAGCTTTTTGGAAGCTTCCATTGCGGCTTCTCTTTCCACCTGAATCTTGTGCTGTTTGGAGGCTTCTTTTGCCTTCAGCTCATCCATCGCCTGATTGTTTGCCTCTACAGCAAGACCCTTTGGCAGCAGAAAGTTTCTTGCATAGCCGTCCGCTGCGTTGATCAGCTCTCCTTTTTTGCCGCTTCCCTTTACATCCTGTGTCAGAATTACCTTCATTACAATCTTCTTCCTTTCTTGCGTCGGGTACTGTGTGACCCGTTGTATCTATTTTTCCTCAGGCGGCACCATCTGTACCGGTCCCGGGTCAGGGGCAGGCAGAGCTTTTGGCTCCTCCTTATCCTCGAGGGTATCATAGTATTCATCGATTGCCTGTTTGAGCCTGCGTGCGCCTTCCTCCAGGTCGATTCCCTTGGTCTGTGCGCCTGCCATCGTCAGATGTCCGCCGCCGCCCAGCTTCTCCATAATAATCTGGACATTGATGCGTCCCATGCTGCGGGCAGAATAAGCGACCACGTCGCTCGATTCATAATAAAAGACGAAGGAGGCATCGACATCCTCGATGCCCAGCAGTTCATCGGCAGCCTGTGCGGACACCATTTTGATTTCGTCAATCTTTTCGCTGACACCGCACACCGCACAGTGGCGGTAGACCTTTGCCGCTGCCACTACCTTGCAGCGCTCCTGGTAGGCTTCCATGCTGGTGGCAAACAGACGTTTGACCTCCACAGTGTCCGCTCCCATCTTGCGCAGGTAGGCTGCTGCCTCAAAGGTACGCACACCGGTGCGCTGAATAAAATTCTTGGTGTCGAGCATCATGCCTGCCAGCATCGCTTCCGCAGCCGCGCTGCTCGGTTTGTATTTGTCGCCAAAGTACTGCACCAGCTCTGCGACCATCTCCGAAGCACTGGAAGCGTACGGCTCATGGTGGAAGATGACCGCATTGTCGATGTAATCGACCATCTTGCGGTGGTGGTCGATGACCACCACGTTCTTGCAGTTTTTGTAGACCTCGGGTGCTTCGATAAAGTGCGGGGTATGTACATCCACGATAATCAGCAAGGTATCCGGCTGCACATACTCCAGCGCTGCCTCCGGCTCCACAAAGGCAGTATCAAAGCCCTGCTCCAGCAGACGCGCGTGCAGCTGCTTGACCATGTTGGCACGGCTGTTGAGGATAATCTTGACCGGCTTGCCCATCTGCTGGATTGGATGATACAGACCGACTGCCGAGCCCAGACAGTCCAAATCGGCAAAACGGTGACCCATAATCAGCACATTCGAGCAGGAATCGAGCAGCTCCATCAAAGCCGCTGCCACGATTCGGGTCTTGACCTTGGTGCGCTTCTCAATTCCCTTAGAAACACCGCCGTAGAATTCGTAGCCGTTCTTGTTTTTGACCGCTGCCTGGTCGCCGCCTCGTCCCAGCGCCATATCCAGCGCCTGACTGGCAAACTTTTCTGCTTGCAAAAGGCTCTGTGCATCCCTGCCTACGCCGATGGAAAGGGTCGCGGGCATCCTGCCGTTGGCGTTGATTTTGCGCACGGTATCCAGGATGGTGAAACGTTCCTCGACAATGCTGCGCATATACCGCTCCTCAAAGGCAACAAAGAAGCGGTCCTTCTCCAGCTTTTTAATCACGCCGTTGTAGTTTTCGACATAACATTCAATCTGATATTCGATCTCACCCATAATCTGAGAGCGTTCATTCTCACGCGCGCTTTGCAGCAGTTCCTCGTAGTTGTCGATGAGGATGATGGCTGCCACCGGTCGGGAGGAAAAGTACTCCCGTGCGATGCGTTTGAGCTTGTCGTCGTCCACCAGATACAGTACATTCAGGCGGTTGTCCTCCTCGCCGGTGGGTGCGTGGTAGGCGGTGTACTGGTGTCCGTTGTACTCGACTCCATACCCCTGCACCGGACATTCGGTCTGCAAATTGACCGCCGGAAAATATTCTGCCAAGCTGTGCCCAAAGCAGTCGCTGCCGCCAAACACCTTTTCCCGCATCTGGTTATTGTACCAGATGATTTCTCCGCCTCGTCTTCGGGTCACCAGAACCGGCAGCGGAAAATCCCGCAGCGATTTGTTGGTGTAAGGGGAAAGCTGTTTTTCCATCGTCTGATAGAACTTGTTGATACTCTTGCTTAAAGAGGCAATCATATAGATTCCCACCAGTGTCAATACAAGCAGGAAAAAGCAGGCGATAAACAGCCAGACATTTTTGCCAATGACCGCCACTGCAAAAGCGGCGACGTTCATCAGCACCAGCACCGCCATCAGCGGAATAAACAGGTATAATCTCTTTTTGCTTTTGATTTTATTTTTCATCTTTGTGCCTCACTTCTGAAGCAGCACAGCCGGTTTATGCCTCCTGGATCACCGTCAGCACCATCGGGCTGCGCTTGGTTTTGTTGTATACATAGCGGCTGACCTCATCCTTCATCCGGTTTTTCAAGGTAGTCCAGTCGCGGACACCACTGCTGATGGATTCCTCCAGCGCTGCTTTTGCCACATCGCGTGCGCCGTTGATCATATCCTCTGCCTCACGCACATACACAAAGCCGCGGGAGATGATGTCCGGTCCAGACACGATGCGTTTGTTTTTGGCATTGATGGCTGCCACCACCACAATCAAGCCGTCCTCTGCCAGGTGTTTTCTGTCGCGCAAAACGATGCTGCCTACGTCTCCTACACCCAGTCCGTCGACCATGACTGCACCCGATGGAACCTCTCCGCCAAAACGGAAGCTTTCTCCGTCGGTTTCCAGCACCTGACCGATGGCAGGGATGATGACATGGTCCTCGTCGATGCCCATCTGTTTTGCCACAATGGAATATTTTCTCAGATGTTTATACTCTCCGTGTACCGGCAGGATGTACTGCGGCTTGGTCAAAGCCATCATCAGCTTCTGCTCATCCTGGCAGGCATGACCGGAAACGTGTACCTCGTACATCTTTTCATAGATGACCTCTGCACCCAGGCGCATCAGCTCGTTGACCACGCGGTTGACAAACTTTTCGTTGCCCGGGATGGGTCTTGCGGAGATGATGATAAAGTCATTTGGGGTCACCTTCACCTTGCGGTGCTCGCTCATTGCCATGCGGCTCAAGGCGGACAGCGGTTCGCCCTGGCTGCCGGTGGTAATCAGCACCACCTCGTTAAACGGCAGGCGGTTTGCCACGTCGATGTCCACCAAAATCCCGCTTGGAACCTTGAGGTAACCCAGCTCGATGGCGGTTGCCACCACGTTGACCATGCTGCGCCCGGAAACCGATACCTTTTTATCGTACTTGACTGCATAGTCGATAATCTGCTGGATGCGGTGGATGTTGGAGGCAAAGGTCGCAATGATGATGCGGCGGTCGCCTGCCATCTGGAACAACTTGTTGAACGATTCGCCCACTGTGCGCTCGCTCGGGGTGCTGCCCGGCATTTCGATGTTGGTGGAGTCCGGCAGCAGCGCCAGAACGCCCTCACTGCCAAGCTCACCAAAGCGTCCCAAGTCGATGACACCGCCTTCAATCGGGGTGTAGTCTACCTTAAAGTCGCCGGTCTGTACGATAACGCCAGCCGGAGTGTGGATAGCAAGTGCGCAGGCATCGGGAATCGAGTGGTTGACGCGGATAAATTCCACCGACATACAGCCTGCCTTGATGGTGTCTCCGGGTTTGACCTCCATCATTTTGACCTGATTGCTCAGCCCATGCTCCTTGAGCTTATTTTTGATAAGACCTAAGGTCAGCTTGGTCGCATACAGCGGCGCGTCAATTTCCTTCATCAAATAGGGAATGCCGCCGATGTGGTCCTCGTGTCCGTGGGTGATAAAGACACCGCGGATTTTCTCTTTATTCTGCACCACATAGGTAAAGTCCGGGATGACGATGTCGATGCCCAGCATCGTTTCGTCCGGGAACGCCAGACCGCAGTCGACGATGAACATATCGTTCCCACACTCATAGACGGTCATGTTCTTTCCGATTTCGTTAAGTCCTCCCAATGGAATGATGCGGACCAGCGGCTTTTTTCCGTCCTTTTTGCGGCGCCCCTGGGTGCGTGGGCGGGTATTTTTCGGTTTTGCTGCATTTGGTGCTGCTTCCTGTGCCGGCTGGTTTTCTGTCGGCTGTGCCTTCTGCTGGCTGCGCGCATTGTTGCTTCTGCTGCGCCCTGTTCTTTTTTCAGCGCCGGTCTTTGCTTTCTTTTCCCCACCGGCAGGCTCTTTTACCAGCTCGATTGCGCTCTGAACCGCCTGGCTGAGCGCATCGACTTCCTTGTTCTGCCTTGGCTTGCGGTTATAGTGTCTTGGTTTGCCGGCATTCGGCTGTGGACCGGTGTTTTTTTCATTCATCTGCATTTCCTCCTTGTCGTGTGCGGTCCTGCAACGCAGAGGGACTTGCTCTCCCTTATGCAACCTTATACTTCAGGCAGGTCCGCCGGTTGTGTTGTCTGGCAAAGGCTGTGTTATCTGCCGTTTTGCATCTCATTTCCGTTCCTGCTCAATCCGGCTCGTCAAACCACAGTCCTCTGCTTTCTTTAAAGTCCGCAGCAACTCCCTGTGCGGGCTATGGATAAAATATATAAAAGAAACTGCGCGCCTGTCGTATGTGGGGACAGCTGCGCAAAATACCCATCATAATTTATTCTTTTTAATTGTACCTTTCTACAGCAAAGATGTCAAGAAGCATCTTGTCGCCGCCATCACAATCAAACTATTGGAAAATCATCTTCTCCTTATACCAAAACTTGCGCTGCCCGACACAATCGCATATAATAAAGGATATGCAGCATAAAGCGGCGTTTTTGTGGAATCATTCTTTCCAGAAGCCGCTGTATAGAAAGGATGCAGAATATGAAACACGTGGACATTTTTACCGACGGCGCCTGCTCGGGCAACCCGGGTCCGGGCGGCTATGGGGTCATCCTGCGCTATAAAGGGGTCAACAAGGAACTTTCCGGCGGCGAGCCGAACACCACCAACAACCGCATGGAACTGACCGCCGTCATCACCGGTCTGGCTGCTTTAAAGGAGCCGTGCGAGGTGACCCTCTACTCCGACTCCCGCTACATCATCGACGCCATCCAAAAGGGCTGGGCAAAAAAATGGCAGGCAAACCACTGGATGCGCAACGCCAAGGAACCTGCCCTCAACGCCGACCTGTGGGAACAGCTGCTCGGTCTGCTCGAGCGCCATCCGGTCACCTTTGTCTGGGTCAAGGGTCACGCCGGTCACCCGGAAAATGAGCGCTGCGACCAGCTGGCGGTGCAGGCTTCCATGCGGGCAGCCGGTCAGGCATAGTCCTTGGCTTTTAGGGCAAATGGTAAAAATCTGCGAATTTTGCCGTTTGCCACTTGCAAAATATACTTTTCGGGTATATAATTAAATCGGATTCAAAATTCCTTGTTTTAACCGACTTTCAACCGGTGACGACAAACCCTACACCAAGATGAAAGGACGATCTGTTTTATGGAACGATTTGTTTATGCCGACAACGCGGCAACCACCAAAATCACCCAGCCGGTGCTGGACGCGATGATGCCTTACCTGACCGAAGAATACGGCAATCCCTCCAGCCTGTACCGCTTTGCCAACCGCGCCAAACGTGCGCTGGAGCAGGCACGCGCCGAAGTAGCGCAGGTGCTGGGAGCCGACCCTTTTGAAATTTTGTTCACCGCAGGCGGCAGCGAAGCCGACAACTGGGTCAAAGAATTGATGCGCACCCAGAAGGCAAAGGGCAAAAATCACTTTATCACCACCGCGGTGGAGCACCACGCGATGCTGCATTCGGCACAGCGGCTGCAAAAGGAAGGCTATGAGGTCACCTTTATTCCGGTGGACCGCGAGGGTCAGATCGACCCGGAGGACATCCGCCGCGCCATCCGCCCTGAGACCGGACTGGTTTCCATCATGTTTGCCAACAACGAAATCGGAACCATCTACCCTATCAAGGAAATCGGAGCCATCTGCCGCCAGGCAGGCGTTCTGTTCCACACCGATGCCGTACAGGCGGTCGGACACGTAAAAATCAACGTAAAAGAAATGAATATTGATATGCTCTCCCTGTCCGCTCACAAATTCCACGGACCGAAGGGAGTAGGCGCCTTCTACTGCCGCAGAGGAATTCCGCTGAACAATCTGATTGACGGCGGCGCGCAGGAGAGAGGCAAACGCGCAGGCACCGAAAATGTAGCCGGCATCGTGGGACTTGCCACTGCGCTGCGCATTGCAGACAGCGAGCTTGAGCAGACCGCTCCCCGCCTGACCGCTATGCGGGACCGCCTGATCGACGGCATCCTGCAATCGGTCCCGATGTGCCGTCTGAACGGCTCGCGCACCAACCGTCTGCCGGGCAACTGCAACATCTCCTTTTTGGGATTGGAGGGCGAATCCCTCCTGCTGCGTCTGGACCTTGCGGGCATTGCCGCTTCCTCCGGTTCCGCCTGCGCCTCCAGCTCGCTTGACCCAAGCCATGTGCTGCTTGCCATCGGTCTGCCGCATGAGGTCGCACACGGCTCGGTACGGCTGTCGCTGTCCGATTTGAACACCGAAGAGGATGTCGACTATATTCTGGAAAAGCTGCCGCAGATCGTTTCCACCCTGCGTCAGATGAGCCCGCTGTGGGAACAGATTCAAAAGGGCGAGGTTTCTTTCGAGCTGTAATTTCTTCGATTACAACTGTTTGATTGATATAAATTTTTAGCAACATTGACCGATGGACAACAGATTGTCCATCTTCGAAAGGATGAAAAAACATATGATGTATTCTGATAAAGTTTGGGACCACTTCACCAATCCACGCAACGTTGGTGAGATTGCAGACGCCGACGGCATCGGCGAGGTAGGCAACGCTACCTGCGGCGATATTATGAAAATTTACCTGAAAATCAACGGCGACATCATCACCGATGTCAAGTTTAAAACCTTCGGCTGCGGCGCTGCTATCGCTACCAGCTCGATGGCAACCGAGATGATCAAGGGCAAACCGCTCAGCGAAGCACTTCAGCTGACCAACAAGGCAGTTGTAGAGGCACTGGACGGACTGCCGCCGGTCAAGGTCCACTGTTCGGTCCTGGCAGAGCAGGCAATCAAACATGCGATTGCCGACTACTACCGCCGCAACGGCATCGACCCGACTCCATTCGTCGGTGAGCTGACCGACCCAGAGGCTTGCCATGTCCACTAAGCGGGTATTGGCAGCGGTCAGCGGCGGGGTCGATTCCTCGGTCGCTGTCCATCTGCTGCGTCAACAGGGATATGAGGTCGAAGGGGTCATCCTGGAATTTTCTCCTGCGCATCGGGCGGCGGTCGAGTCCGCACGGGTCATCGCAGAACAGATGAAGATGCCGTTGCACGTCATCGAGTGTCATCGGGAGTTTGAGGAAAACGTCATCCTGCCCTTCTGCCGGGAATATCGGGAGGGACGCACCCCCAACCCCTGCATCCTGTGCAACCCTTCCACCAAATTTGCCCTCATCTGCAAAGCTGCGGCAGAGCTGGGATTTGATTTCGTTGCGACCGGTCACTACGCCCGGGTCGAGCATCAGTCCGGCGGCACCGCTGTGCTGAGAAAATCCGACTGTCTGGAGCGCGACCAGTCCTATATGCTCTATCGTCTGACCCAGCAGCAGCTGTCGATGCTGCTGCTGCCGCTGGAGGGTCTGGAAAAGACACAGGTGCGCCAGATTGCACATCAGCTGGGTCTTGCCTGCGCCGATGCTCCCGACAGCCAGGAAATCTGCTGGCTGCCCGACGGAGACTACGCCTCCTTCATCGAGCAGAAGCTGGGCAGCTGTCCTGCCGGCGAGTTCATCTCTCCCGATGGTACAGTCTGCGGACAGCACAAAGGGCTTTTGCATTACACCGTCGGTCAGCGCAAGCATCTGGGTGTTGCCTTGGGGTATCCGGTCTTTATCCGCTCCATCGACCCGCAGAGCAACCGCATCTATCTTGCCCGCACCGGCGAGGAGTACGCGCAAGGGGTGCTGCTGCGCGATTGCGTCATCCAGCCAAACCCGCTGCTTGCCCTGCATCAGCCTGCACGTGCGCAGGTCAAGGTGCGCTCCCGCGCGCCCGATGCGCCTGCCACCATCACCCTGCTGCCGGATGGCTGTGCCCATGTCCTGTTTGACACACCGCAGCGCGCTCCGGCTCCCGGGCAGTCGTGCGTTATCTATGACGGTGACATCGTTTTGGGCGGAGGTTTTATCGAAAAGCAGCTTCTTTCTGAAACCTAAAGTTAACAGGACAGCAAAATTGCTGTCCTGTTTTTTATCGTTACCAAGCCATAAAAAAACGGTCTGCTATTTCGCAGACCGTTTTTCATTTTTAATATTCAAAATGATTGGCAGCAGGCTCGACCGATACCTTTTCCATGATGACACGCTCGCCGGTTGCATCGGTAGCAGCGATTTTGTCTACAACCTCCATGCCCTCAAACACCTGTCCGAAAACAGAATGTTTGTAATCCAGCCATGGGGTGCCGCCGATTTCCTGATACTTTGCAATCACTTCCTCCGGGAAGCCCTGACCGCGCGCATTGACACCGATCTCCTTCATCTGAGAAAGCAAACCCGGGTCGCAGTCGTTTGCCTGTACAATGAAGAACTGGCTGCCGTTGGTGGAAGGACCTGCATTTGCCATCGACAGTGCACCGCGGAAGTTGCGCAGCTCAACGTCGAATTCATCCTCGAACGGTCTTCCCCAGATGCTCTCGCCGCCCATGCCGGTGCCTTCCGGGTCGCCGCCCTGAATCATAAAGCCGTTGATGACGCGGTGGAAGCTGACACCGTCATAGTAACCCTCTTTTGCATGGGTCACAAAGTTTTCGACTGTCTTTGGTGCTTTTTCCGGGAACAATCTCATCTTGATGGTTCCCATGTTGGTCTTCATTACGATTACTTCGCTGTCCTTTGCCGGTTTTTCAAACTGATACATCTGATTTACCTCCTGTACTGGTGCAGATTATTCTGCATATTCAAAGTAGTCGGCTGCCGGTGCGACGGTGATGGATTCAATCAGAACCCGCTCTCCTTCGTCCACCATGCCGTTTTGGTCGGTATTCTTTGCCTGTGCTACAATCTCATCAACGATGTCCATACCGCTGAACACCTGTCCGAAAACAGAATGTTTGTAGTCCAGCCATGGGGTGCCGCCGATCTCCTGATATTTGGCGATGACCGCCTCGGAATAGCTCTCTCCGCCGTCCTGCTCTGCAACTGCCTTCATGCTGTCAATCATCTGGGAAGGGCAGCTGGATGCCTGTACGATGAAGAACTGGCTGCCGTTGGTGTTGGTGCCGCTGTTTGCCATCGACAGCGCACCGCGGAAGTTGTGCAGTTCGGGAGCAAACTCGTCCTCGAACGCCTCTCCCCAGATACTTTCGCCGCCGGTGCCGTCGCCCTTCGGGTCACCGCCCTGAATCATAAAATCTTCGATGACACGATGGAAGCTGATGCCGTCATAGTAGCCATCCTTTGCGTGGGTCAGGAAATTTTCCACAGATTTCGGTGCATACTGTGGAAAGAACATCACGCCGATGTCTCCTGCGGTTGTGTGGAGGATTGCCACCTCGCTGTCCTTGTCCGGGTTGTTAAACTGTGCCAGACCGCTTTCATCCGAAAGGGTCATTTTTTCGGTCTGTCCTGCCGACTGCTGGGTGGTTTCCTCCGGCTTTGTCTGGCTCTGCTCGGTCTGTTCAGTCTGCTCGGTCTGTTCGGCAGTAGACTGCTCCTGCGGCTTTTTATTATCCGAGCATCCGCTCAGTGCTGTCATACTCATCATAGCTGCCAGCAGCAACGCCAGCATCTTTGTTTTAGAATATTGTTTCATCTTTTTGTTCCTCACAATTCAAAATAGATCTGCCCTGTCATTGTACCCAAAAAGGGGAAAAAAATCAAGCCCCTTGCCCTGCTGTGCTGACTTGGGCAAAGGGCTTTTCAATGCCTTACTGATGTGGCTGACCAAACAGAATCAGCTGCTCCACCGGCTGGCTGTCGGTCTGCTTAGCGCGCGCCTGTTCGCTATCCTCCTGTTGCTGTCCGTACTTCTGGATGGTCACACAGAAAATTTCCACCTCTGTCACCGCATCGGGGTCGGAATCGGGTGCGCCGGAGATGATGGCATCCACCACATCCATTCCTTCGACCACCTGTGCAAACACTGTGCGGTGCAGCCACTCGTCCGGGTAGCCGCCGTAGTCCTCAAACAGCCGAACCAGCTGAGAAGGATAATTGCTGGCGGTCATCTGCTCGATCTCCTCCTGGCTGACCGGATGGCTGCCTGAAATATAAAAACGGCTATCCACCGTTCCTTCGGGAGCATAGGCGACCACTGCTCCCGGGATAGTCCCCAGATTATAGGAAATCTCCTGCTCGAGCGGCTCGTCGTAGATGCTCTCGCCCGGCTCTGTCAAAGGCTTACCGCTGCCGGCAAACAGCCTGCACTTGCCGCTTCCCTCCCGTTGCCGTTCGATATAGGAGATTTTCTGTCCGTCAAAATAGCCGGACTTTGCAAGCTGGATAAAATTCTCTACTGTTTTAGGCGCTTCACTTGGGAAAAAACGCATCTTGAAATCACCCTGCGAGGTTTCTACCACCGCAATATCCTCGCCGGCTACCATCTGCTCGGTCTGCATCAGCACAATCTTGCTCTGGTCGAAGCTTTTGATACCCTGCCCCAACGGTGCGCACGCCGACATCGTCAGCAGCATACACGCACTCAGCACCACCGAGGACAACTGTTTGACCATCCTGTTTTCACCGCCTTACTGCAACTTTTTCTTTTATAAACCGCTTCTGCTCCGATAGCGGATTTTCTGTTTTGTGTTTGGTTGTACAGCAACTGCCCAACCTTTTGCTTTTTCATTATATAACAGATTTGAAGGATGCGGTTAAACAAATTGTAAACATTGATAAAACTCCTTTTTCCGACAAAAAATCCCCCGCCATACCGGTGTACAGCGGAGGATTTTGATCCATCCTATTCGGGGAAAGAAAAGCCTATTTGCCAAAGCTTTCAAACTTACCGTCCCAGACGATTGCACGATAATTTTCGCGATCGGTCGCGCCCTCGGTGCTGATGAACAGCAGACGGGAGTTTTCATCCAGACCCAGCTGGTCGCGCAGCGCTTTGAGCGATGGATTCAGCAGAATTTCGCTGACACATCCAAAGGCGGAGGCGCCGGATTCACCGGAGATGATGCGTTCATCCTCACCTACCGGGCTGCTCAGGATGCGCATTCCCTTGGCAGCGGCATAGTCCGGGAAGGAGATGAAGTAATCGGCACAGCCGCGCAGAACTTCCCATGCAATCGGGCAAGGCTCTCCGCAGGCAAGACCTGCCATGATGGTGTTCATCTCCTCGGTAACAAAGTGCATCTGTCCGTCGGCGGCTTTCGCGGTGCGGAACAGGCAGTCGGCTTTGTTCGGCTCAACCACCGTGATGACCGGCTTGTTCTCAGTGTAAACGTTGGTGAAGTAGCCTGCCAACGATGCCGGCATCGAACCTACGCCTGCCTGCAAAAAGATGTGGGTCGGTGGCTGCAATCCCCGCTCCTGCAAGCTGACACGAATCTCATTTGCCATGGTGGTGTAGCCCTGCAAAATCCAAGAAGGCACCTCGGTGTAGCCGTCCCAGGAGGTGTCCTGTACCAGCACACAGTCCGGCTGCTCGGCGCGCTGTTTGGCAAGGCGCACGGTATCATCATAGCGTAGGTCGGTGATGGAGGCATCGGAATTTTCCTTGCGGATGTTTTCCAGTCTTTCCTGTGCCGAGCCTTTTGGCATATAGACCACCGAGCGCTGTCCCAGCTGGTTTGCGGTCCAGGCAACACCTCTGCCATGGTTGCCGTCGGTCGCTGTTACAAAAGTCAGCTGACCCAGCTGTTTTTGAATCTCCTGCGAGGTCATCACCTGAAAGGGCAGCTCCGAAATATCTCTGCCCAGGCGCTGTGCGATGTAGCGTCCAATGGCAAACGAACCGCCCAGCACCTTGAAGGCGTTGAGCCCAAAGCGGTAGGACTCATCCTTGACATAAATTTCCCCTACGCCCAGCTGCTGTGCAAGGCACTTCTGTCTGCGCAGCGGGGTCGGCTGATACTGCGGGAAGCTGCTGTGAAAGGCGGTCGCCTTGTCGGCAATCTCCTGATTTAAAAAGCGGATGTCCGGGTCGGTTTGTCCCATTGCTTTGTGGTCATAGCATACAATCTCAAATCCTTCGGTCATTGCTCTCTCTCCGTTTCTGATTTTGATTTCTCCCCGCATCCTTCCAAATTTAACAGGGAGTTTACCATGATTGTACCCTAGACCTTCACATTTTGCAAGGGCAGAACCGCTGATTTTTTACTTTTTCCACCAAGCTTTCCCGCCTTTGCTCTTGACATTTTTGTAGGAAGGATATAAAATCTTACCAGATACCATGAAATGTAGTTTTTTATACTATATTTACAGAAAGGAATCTGATTTTATGAACCACGAAAAAGTTGCTATTCTGGTGGACTCCGGCAGCGATGTGCCTGCCGAGCTGCTGGAACGTTACCATATTTTTATGATCCCGCTCAAGATTCTCTTTCACGAGGCGGAGTATCTGGATGGGCTGACCATCGATGCCGGTGAGGTCTACCGCCGCCTGCCCACAGAAATTCCCAAGACCTCTCTGCCGGACGGCGGTCTGATTACTTCCGTTCTGGACAGAATCTATCAGGAGGGCTACCGCAAGGTGCTGGCAGTCTGCATCTCCGGGAATTTAAGCGGAACCTGCAACCTGCTTCGGCTGCTCTGCGACGAATACGAAGGGCTGGAATGCTGTGTCATCGACTCGAAAAACATCTCCATCGGCAGCGGCATCATCGCCATTCGCTGTGCCCAGCTACTGGAAGAAGGGATGGATTTTGCCTCCCTGTGCCAGCAGGCACAGCAGATGATTGGCGGCAGCAAAATCTTTTTCTGTTTAAAAACGCTGGAATATCTGCAAAAGGGTGGCAGAATCGGCAAGCTGGCAGCGATGCTCGGCGGCGCCATCGCACTAAAACCGGTCATCTCCTGCAACGAGGAGGGCTGCTACTACCCGATTGCCAAAACCATCGGGCGCGCACCCTCCATCCGCAAGGTGCTGGAGCTGGCACAAAAATTTGCCGAAGGCTGTCCAAGGGTGATGCTGGCTGTTATGCACGGCGGCGCACCCGAAGAAGCGCAGGCACTGGCAGAGGAGGTCCGCCGACGGATTCCGCAGGGAGTCATCGAAGTCCGCGGGCAAATCAGTCCGGCCTTGGGCGTACACACCGGTCCCGGGCTGGTGGGTATCTGTGTTCTAAAGATGGAATAAAACAACGGGACAGGAGAAATATTCTCCTGTCCCGTTTAGGTTGTGTCCTATTTGTGCAGCAGGCAGCGGTAACGCAAAACGGATTGCGTTCCATACTGCACCCGTTCTTCTTTGATCGTAAATCCAACCTTCCGGTAAAAACCGACTGCCTCCCCGTCGGTCTGTGCAGTAAGGGATGTCAGGTTGTACTTTTGCATTGCCCGCTCAATCAACCAGCTGCCGATTCCCCGGTGACGCTCCTGCGGACAAACTGAAATCCCAACGATTTCTGCCTGCTGTCCCTGTATGCAAAGGACAATCATACCCAGCAGGCGGTTTTCTTCCACCGCAGCATACACCTTGATGTGTTTATCCTGCAACCATTGCTCTGCCTTCTGGAAATATTTCTCCCGGGTCGGCTGGTAAAGGCAATGGCAGAACACCGCATACCCGCCTGCCAACTCCTCCCACTCGGTCAGTTCTCTTCCCTGCAACGCTTTCCCTCCATAAGAAAAACAGGACCCTCCACAGCAGAATACAGTTCTGCTGTGGAGGGTCTTATGGTTTGATTCATCAAATTTTTCCGATTTTAGCGCAGCCTCATTCAAACCAAAGCTTAACCCAACATAGAGATCAGCATATAGATCCAGTGAGCGGCAACACCTGCACACAGACCGCCGATGGTGTGGCTGATGATGGCTTTGCCGGTCATCTTGCTGTAACCCAAGCTGTCCATCATGGCAACGTGGGTGCTCAGATAGCCACTCCAGCACATACACATTGCGGTAAAGACTGCGATGTCGTTTCCACCTGCTGCACCTTCCTGTACCAGCTTCGGCACCAGACCGATAGCTGCGCCCGCTGCACCCAGAGAGGTGATTGGAACCGAGATACCCTGGTTGCTGGTGAAACCGAACAAAGGTTTGAGCAAAAAGTCGATCTTGTCGCCCAATGCCGGCAGCAGAGCAATACCCTCGTAGGCAGCGCCGGTGTAGGTGCCGTCAGCCGACGGACCGTTGGTGAACATCATCACCAATGTACAGATAATCAGTACACCCGGAATGATTGCCAGACCCATGTCAACGCCGGTTTTGCCTCCATCGAGGATGGCGGTCATAAAACGGGTTCCGGTATTGCCGGGACGAACCATACGATAGTCGGTATACATGATAGCGTTGATACCTTCTACCTCGCACATCTCTGTTTTGCCGTACTCCTTGGCTGTGAACATCAGCATCAAACGAACACTGATGATACTGCCGATGATAGCGCCGAGGTTACCAATCAGTGCCGGAACTACAAAACTTTCTCCGGTCGGAGAAGCGATACCCACCATGAAAGAGGTGATAATCAGACCCATACCGAAAGCGGTACCGATGTTGGTCAATGCCGGCAGCTGGTAACGTTTAAAATAGCGGCGGAAGCCCTGGTCCTCTGCCAGCGTCAGGATTGCCGGGTTATCCGACAGATAGGTTGCCAGAATACCGACCACGCTCGCACCGGGCAGATCGTACACCGGCTTCATCAGCGGAGAAAGCACCTTGTTGATGATGGCAACGATACCAAACTCAGTGAACAAACCGGACAGTGCGCCTGCCAGTACCGCGATTGCCATGATATAGAACACGGTGTCCAGCAGCAGCTGGTATGCTGTCTGCATCATAGTGTTGAGCATATTGATCATACCCATCTTTGAGGCGAGCAACCCGAATACCGCCAGGAAAATCGCCAGGAAAACAAAGCTTTCCATGCTTACTACCTTTTTAATATTGGGATGATCATTTAACTGTGTCTGAGAATCCATCCTTCTTATTCCCTCCTGCAATCTTCATTTTGCATTTTCAGCTGCACCTCATGCAGCTTTTCTACTGGCAATCATAGCACAATGCACATAACCCTGTCAATAAGCAGTTACTTTTTAAGCATACTGTACTATTTTTATGTTTAATTTTATGAAATATTATGAACACTTTTTTACCAACACCCAGCTAAATCTAATTTTTTTCCAAAATATAAGCACTCCCACAACTTTTTAGCTGTGGGAGTGCTTATATTTTGATTATCTTATAATGAAAGTAAACTCGGATACAGGTTTCTTTTTATCCGTCCCTTCTGCAATGGGTATTCAAAAAACTTTTCAGCCGTCCGCTTTGCGGATGGTCAAAAATCTACTGCGGTGTCCCCTGCTCCTGCACCTTGCCGTCCGCCAGAAAGATGACACGGTCCGCCACCGAACGGGCAAAGCCCATCTCATGGGTGGTCAGCAGCATGGTCATATGGCGGGCTGCCAGCTTGCGGATGACCTCCAGCACGCCGCCCACCAGCTCCGGGTCCAGCGAGGAGGTCGGCTCATCCAGCAGCACCAGCTTCGGACCGGTCACCATTGCCCTGCCGATGCCGATGCGCTGTTGCTGCCCGCCGGACAGACGGGAGGGGTATTCGTTTGCCTTGTCCGCCAGACCCACCATCCGCAGCACATCCTACGCCTTCTTTTCTGCCTGCGGTTTATCCATCTTCTGAACCAGCAGCAGCAGCACCATGATGTTTTCCAAAGCGGTCTTGTTGGAAAACAGACTGTACTGCTGAAAAACCATCGAGCTTTGCCCACGCAGCTGGTACTGCTGCTGCCGCGAGATGTGCGACGCACTCACCTCGACCTTGCCTAAGCGGATGCTGCCTTCTTCGGTCATCTCCAGCAGGTTGATGCAACGCAGCAGGGTCGATTTTCCGGTGTCGGACGGTCCGATGATTGCCACAACCTCCCCCTGATTCACCTGTAAATCCACTCCATCAAGCACTGTATGTTCTCCAAAGGTCTTTTTGAGTCCTCGTACCTACAGCATCGCCTGTGTCATTTTCCATCTTCCCTTCTGTTGTACATCAATACATTCTGGAAAGCCAACGTTCCAACAGCTTTTGCAGATAATTAAAGACCGTTACTATCAGCCAGTAGACAATCATCACCACTGTAAAGGATTCCAAAAAACGCAGGTTGGTCGAGCCTTCCATCTTTGCCACCGCCATAATCTCGGTGACACCCAGCGTGAACGCCAGCGACGACTGCTTGATGATGTCCACAAAGTTGTTGGACAGTCCCGGCACCGCTACTCGCACCGCCTGCGGCAGCACGATGTGGCCGTTTTTTCCTCCGTCGGCTGTGTCTGTGCTCCGCAGGCAGTCAGCAGAGTCAGCGATAAGGTCAACAGCAACGCCAATAAACCCTTCAATTTCATCAAAAATTCTCCTCTCTCTTGTTTATTTTTGTCTATCCCGTAAATATACATTTATTATACTATACCTGTCTTTTTGCCGTCAACCCATTGTCAATCTCTCCAACTGGCAAAGCTGTGAAATTCACCAATCGTTTACAGTTATTCTATTTTTTATAACAAAAAAAGACAGGATTCTTACCGATTATCCTGTCTTTTGTAACATATTTACTTTTCTTTTTGCCAAGAGTCGGTGTTATTAGCTCTCCAGCTTTCCCATCCACCATGCGATTGCCGCACCGGCTGCCAAGGTAAAAAGAGAAACGATAGTCTGCACACCGGGGGTAAAACCTGCATTGAGCAAAATCGGCGGCACCGAGCCGGCAATCAGACCCAGGATAGCAAAATAGGTCTGCTGCTCATAATGTTTCATGCACCAGTTGATTCCCTTTGCACCAAAGAAGATGCCCAGCAGCACACCCACGCCCACCGGAAGCAACAGCGGGATGTTCAGGTCGGAGATGGCAGTCAACACCGAGGTATAGACGCCCAGCAGCACCATGACCATCGAACCGCTGATGCCCGGCATAATCATGCAGGCTGCCGCAACCGCAGCCGACAGCAGCAGACGAATGGCTGTGAGGGGTGTCAGGGTGGTAATCAACGCACTGGAAGCGTCCGAAACATTCTGGAAAATGGTCATCAGCAGCATGACTGCAAAGCTGACTGCAAAGGGCAGCAGACTGCTTTTTTGAAAGGACTCCTTTCTGGCGCGCCGAAAGATCATCGGGATACTTCCCAAAATCAATCCTAAAAAGAAAAGGTTGGTGGGCATCGGGTAGCCTTCCAGCAAAAATTTGATCAGGTGGCTGAACAGCACAATTCCCAGCACTGCTCCGATGCCGATGGGGAAAAGATAGAGCAGCGAATTTTTAAAATCGCGGCGCAGGTCGGATACCGCTCCGATCAGTCGGTCGTAGATGCCCATGACCACTGCCATCGTTCCGCCGCTGACACCGGGGATGATGTTGGCAACTCCGACGACCAGTCCTTTGAGTACGCGGGAGAGAAATTCCATATTACTTGACTCCTTACTTTTCATCATCGCGTGATGATACTGTCTATCCGCAAAGCCGTTGTCTGCGGCTCTTTGATTATACCGCGAACCAATGGGTGAATCAAGCTGAAATTTTCTTTTTTCCTCTGCCCCAAACCCCTGCCGTCATAGTAAACACCCCGCCCACCAGAATCGGCAGGTAGAAGGTAAACAGCCTCCACAGCAGGATGGCAAGGCTGAGGACGCTGGCATGAAAAAACAGACCGAACACGGTATGAAAACCGATTTCCGCCCCTGCCGCCGCTCCCGGCAGCGGGATGAAGGAGGTGAAGTTTAACACAAATGCACCCGCGCACACCATCAGCAGCACATCCGCTCTGCCAATCCCAAAGGCATAGAAGATACACAGCGGCACCAGAAAAAATGCGGTCAGCTGCACGGCGGTCAGCAGGGACATCTGAAGGATTCCCCAAAAATCGCGGCGGATTTGAGCAAAGCCCCGGTAAAATTCTTCCAGCTCCTTTTGCATCCGAGCGTTTGCCCGCTGCGCCGTCTGCTCTTTTATGAGGTGCAGCCGCTGCAACAGCGAAAGAATGCCATACAAAAACCGTTCGGTCGGTCTGCGCAAAAATCCCAGACAAAGCAGTCCGACAATGACCAGCAGGTTGATGCCAAAGCCTGCCGCTGCCAGCCAGCCGACCAGCGGGACCCTGCCGGCAAACTGCCGAAAGCACAGCGCCAGCGTGACCGCTGAATAGAGGGTAAGTACAAACTGGTAGACGATGAATTTAATCAGCAGTGAACAGCTGGCAAAGGAGAGCGCCACCCCTTTTTTCATCAAATACAGCGCCTGCATCGGCTGACCGCCGCTGGCAAACGGGGTGATGCAGTTAAAAAACTGCCCGATCATCGTTGCTCGAAAGGTGTCGCAGGGCGCCTGCTGCGGAGAAAAACGTTTGAGCGCCAGATGCAGTTCGGTCGATTCCAGCACCCAGTAGACCACCATCAGCCCTGCGGCTCCGGCAAGCCAGCGCAGACGCACGCTGCAAAACAGTTCCCACAGCCGCTGCGGTGTATACTGGGTACACAACCAGATTGCCATGACCACAAAGGTGGCAACCGCAAACAAAAAGCCTGCGGCATATCTGCCGTTTTCCTGCTTCATCTCCATCCTCCTCCTGCAAGCTGGACGACCGGACTGCGTCTTCTGCGCTCACTCTGCCGCTGCAAGCTCTCCTGCAAGCACAGGTGGTAAAATTCCTGCCACATTCCCAGCACGTGCTGTTCGCTGTAAAAGCGGTTTCCCTGTGCGCTCATCGCACACGCCCGGGCGTAGTATGCTTCATCCCGGCTCAGCTGCACCAGTTGGGCAATAAACTGCCGGTTATCCGCCGCCTTCAGATAGTATCCGTCCAAAATTACCTGATACAGAGACAAATCCCGCAACAAAATCGGCTTGCCGCAGCTCATCGCCTCCAGCACCGTCATCGGGAACAGCTCGTCATAGCTTGGCAGCAGCATAACATCTCCCAACTGGTAGAACTGCGGCATCTTTGCCCGCTCAATCAGCCCGGTAAAGTGCAGGTTGTCCGAATGGTCGTGCAGCAGCTTTTCCAGCTCCTTGTGTCCGTCGCTCATCCCGCCGAAGGCAAAATCTCCCGCCCACACAAACTGCATCTGCGGCAGTGCCTTGGCAATCTGCGCAAACTCCAGCACCCCTTTGCGGGTTTGCAGCTGACCGGCACAGACAACGGTAAAGCGCTCCGGATCCAGTCCCCAGCTGCTGCGAAGCTCCTTGACCTGCTGGCGGTCCACCGTTGAAAAGACGCTGCCCGAAACATAGTTCGGGATGAAGCTAATCTTCTGCGGGTCGATGCCGTAGGCTGCCAGCTTTGGGATAAAGCAGGGATTGACGGTGACCAGCCGGTCCATACTTTTATAAAAGGAAATCAGATAGCTGTAAAACGCCTGACGCGCTACACTCGGCAGATGCAGGCTCTGGTCCACCGTCTCCGGCAAAAAATGCACCGAGCCGACTGCAATCCCTTTGGATTTGATGGCAGGCAGGCGCAGGAAAAATTCCGGGTTCACCGTATGAATATGGGTAATATCTCCATCAATTTTATCGTTGATGGAAATATTCAGCTTAAAATCGCCGCTGTCCCCATGGATTCGGTCCAGCCTGCCGCTGATTAAGCGAAGCTCCTCCTCATAGGCGGACAGCACACCCTGTCCTTTGACCATATCTGCACGCGAGAGCATATTCAATCTATATTCCTTCATCAGAGCTTCCTCCTTTGATGTGTCAAACCGGTTTTATTTTCTTCTGCTGATATAACGAGCCTTGCCATTTTGCGGCTACAGATGCAAAAAAATGTTCATAAACAAATTGATTTTCGTTCACATTCATTGTACGGCGGCATTGGTGCAGATTTTGTCCTATCCGTTCGAAGGAAAACGTTGGAGAAAAACAAAAAACAGACCGCAGTGCCTAATTACAGCACTGCGGTCTGTTTTTATTTTTTCATTAGTCTTCATCCAGCTCGTTGACCTGATAGCACAGGGTCATCAGGCTGTCGCCCAGGTGGACATTCTCCACTACAATCGGAGTTCCCTTGTCGCGGTGACGCAGACCCAGGTCATAGTGAGAAAAGTTCCAGAAGGCACGGATGCCGTAGCTGATCAGCCGGTCGCCCAGTTCCTCCACCACATCCTTCGGCAGACACAGCACCGCTGCATCCGGCTTGTTCTTCTGACAAAAGCTTTCCAGTTCGCTTTCCGGCATAATCTCAACACCGTGAATCTTCTGTCCCACCAGCTTTGGGTTCTTGTCGAAAATTCCAATCATCCGAAAACCCTTTGCCTCAAAGGAGAGGTGCTTGACCAGCGCCATACCAAGGTTGCCCGCACCCAGCAGGATAATCTTTCTTCCTTTGTTGAGTCCCAAAATATTTCCGATTTCCTCATACAGAGCATCCACATTGTAGCCGTAGCCCTGCTGACCAAATCCGCCGAAGCAGTTGAGGTCCTGCCGAATCTGTGAAGCGGTCAGGTTCATCAGCTCTGCCAGCTCCCTTGAGGAGATGCGGTGTACATCGCGCTGAATTAAATCGTACAAAAACCGGTGGTACCGCGGCAGCCTTCGGATGACCGAAGCAGAAACTCCCTCATATCTCGCCATAACTTTTTACCCTATCCTTTCTGTTTCCCTGTTTGCAAAAACAGCTGCATTTTATAAAAGGTGTCCCTCTGCACGGCACTGTATCCTGCCGCAGACAGACAAAAATTCATATAGGTTTATTGTATTCTTCTGACAGCAGTTTGTCAATCTTTTGCGCGTGCTTTCCCACCCCTTCTCCCTGCCAAAAATCCTTCCACACTTCCTTGGAAACCTGCTGTATCTTTCCTTTATGGACATACTTTGTTCATAATTATCGGTTATAATGAAAACGAAGAGAATATAACCGGACATGATTTTCGTACAATCTGACTGAAACACTGTCAGGAAGAACAAATCTTCCTCGCAGAAGGATTGGCGAAAACTGTCATCGGATCATGCCACATCACTAAAAACCCGAATAGGATGGATTTGCAAAATGGAAATCATAAAAAATGAACTATCTTCTTCGTTGGGAAGCACCGCTGTGCTGGTCACCAACCAGTTTCAGTGCGAGCGCCTGATTCAAGCCGGACGCAGTGTTGCGGACATCTCCAAAACCGATTTGATCGTACTGAATGTACAAAGCAACGAATACCCTGCAAACCCTGATGCCATCCAGTATCTGTTCAACATCGCCTCCCAAAACAGCGCGATGATGAACGTGATGTATGCTGAGGACATCTTTAAAACCATCGTGCAGTACATACGGGAGAATAAGACCGCTTATGTCGTCACCGGTATCCCGCAGACCAAAAACTCGGTTCTGCACCAAATCTGGAACAAATTTGCTCACGTCACCTTTTTTGTTGTGGATGAAAAGGGCACTCTGCATGAGGTGACCGACAAAAGCATCTATCAAAAAAGCGTTGTACATTCTTAAAATCGGAAGGAGGTCCTCTTGTGAACACAGAAAACCTGATTGAAACGAACGATTCGGGCATTCTCTGGCAAACCTTTTCCCTGCCTTCTTCCTGCCCGGGAGAAAATGTCTTCTGCCGCCTGGCACAGCCACAGACACCTTTTCGTGGAATCGTCCAAATCTCCCATGGGATGTGCGAGTATATCGACCGCTACCTGCCCTTTTTCCGTTTTCTGGCAAAGGAAGGCTTTGTCGTCTGCGGCAACGACCACTTAGGGCACGGCAAAAGCTGCCCCGATGCCTCCCGACTGGGCTTTTTCTCCTCTCAAAACGGCTACCATCAGCTGGTGGAGGATTTGCACAGCGTTTCGCTCTATTTAAAAAAGAGGTATCCTGACCTGCCGCTGTTTTTGTTTGGACACAGCATGGGCTCTATGATTGCACGTCTGTATCTTTCCAAGCACGCCGACCTGCTTGCCGGTGTGGTGCTATGCGGCACAGCCGGACCAAACCCTGCGTCCCGCGCCGGAATGGCAATCTACCGCAAGGTCATCGCCTCCAAAGGGGAGATGTATCATTCCCAGAAGCTGTACGACCTGCTGTTTGGCTCCTTCAACAAGCGTTTTTCCAACCAGCGCACCGACTTTGACTGGCTCAGTCGCGACCAGAAGGAGGTAGATGCCTATATTCAGGACCCGCTGTGCGGTTTTCCCTTTACTGCGGCGGCATATCTGGATTTAATTTCCCTGCAATACTACTCCAACACGAAGCTCTGGTACAAGACCCTGCCGCAAAATCTGCCGATGCTGCTGATTTCCGGCAGCATGGACCCGGTGGGAGGGTATGGAAAAGGAATCTCTGCCATTGCCAAAAATTTGCACAACGTCGGCATCCAGGACCTGACTGTCTGGCTCTACCCCGAAGCACGGCATGAACTGCTCAACGAATTGAATCGGGATGAAGTCATGCGGGATGTTCTTTCCTGGCTGGCGCTCCACTCTGCTGAATAAGTTTTTCTATCAAAACAGCCCGAACGCAAAGTACGTTCGGGCTGTTTGTTTGCAATCATTGATTTTCCTAGCAGAAAAATCCGCCGTTTGGACTGATGACCTGACCGGTCACGAAGGATGCCTGCTCCCCTGCCAAAAACAGTGAAACCTGCGCAATCTGCTGCGGGGTCCCGATGGTACACAGCGGCGTTTCCTCCCGCAGCTGGTCCATCACCTCCTGCCCGAGGGCGCCGTTCATCTCGGTGTCCACCACGCCGGGCGCGATGCAGTTGACCCGGATGCCGGAAGGTCCAACCTCCTTCGCCAGCGCCTTGGTCAGACCGATAATGCCCGCCTTTGCCGCAGAATAAGGCACCTCGCAGGAGGCTCCGGTCAATCCCCAGATGGAGGAGGTGGTGATGATGCTGCCGCTGTGCTGGCGGATCATCGAAGGCAACACCGAACGGCAGCAGTAAAAGGTACCGTCAAGGTTGACCGCCATCATCCTCCGCCAGTCCTCCGGCGTAAAATCGGTCAGCAGTCCCTGCCGGGCAATTCCGGCGTTGCACACCAGCACGTCGATGTGTCCAAACTGCTGCAAAACCGTCTGCACCATCTGCTCCACCTGCTGCGGGTCGGATACATCTGCCTGACAGGGCAGCACCGAGCATCCCTGCTGTGCCATCTGCCGGGCAAATTCTTCGACTGCCTGCCCGCTGCTGCAAAAATTTGCAGCCACCTGATAGCCTGCTTTTGCAAATTCTTCTGCGGTTGCCCGCCCGATCCCGCGGGAAGCTCCTGTAATGAGCGCCACCTTTGCCATCTTGTTTCCCTCCGCCTTTGTTTTTTTGATAAAACAAAAAGGCGCTGGAATTTTCCAACGCCTTTTTCTTGGTGACCTATCGGAGACTCGAACTCCGGACACCCTGATTAAAAGACATGGACTCATATCCCTTTTTTTATCCTTTTAAATCCCTTTAAATCCTTTTTGTTTTGTGTTTAAGCCGTTTTTATAATATTTTTTTAAATGTCTGTCTGAAAGAATCCTTATAAAAACTCCCTTTATGTCGTCAAACTGTCGTCAGATTATTGCTGTGTACCCATCTCTGGACGGTGGAGCGGGATATTCCCGTCACCTTTGCGGTCAGCCGGATGGAAAGCTCTGATGCTATCTGCACCGTCCGCCGGCGCTCCTCCTCGGTGTATATCTCCGGTCTGCCTTCCCGGTAGCCGGGACGCTGCCGGGCTATCTCCTTTCCTGCCATCGTCCGCTCTCGGATGATATCTCGCTCAAACTCCGCAAAAGCCAGGAAGGTTGTCAGAATCAGCCGCCCTACCGGGGTGTCCTCTATCACACCCATGTTGAGGATGTGGATGCGCACTCCCCTCTGCATCAGCTCCCGACAGGTGGCAGCTCCCTCCACCACCGTTCTGGCAAACCGATCGAGTTTGCACACCACCAGCGTGTCCCCTTTTTCCAGCAGCGAACAGAGCCTCTGGAACTTCGGACGGTCCATCCGTGCCCCGGTAAATTGCTCCTCTACGATAAAATCGCACCCTTCTTGCCGGAGCTGGTTGCGCTGTTCCTCCAGGCTGTTCCCATCCTTTTTCTGCTGTGCAGTGCTCACCCTGGCGTATCCGTACTTCATGCAATATTCCTCCGTTTTCCCTTTTATCATATCAGCTACAGGCAGGAGAGTCAACTGGCTTTTCTTGCAATTTTACCAGCTCGTCCTCCGGCATCCTTTGGGTCCGGGGGATTTTTTTATTATCGTCAATATTCCTAAATCCACTCCTATATTTTTGTTTATTATTGAGTTTATATAAACTCTAAAATATATTTACTTTATATAAACTCTATGCTATAATATAATCACAAGGTAAGGGAACGGAAACCCAACAAACATTAAATTTAAAGGAGATAATCAATATGCCAAAAGTAGTAGTAACCGGTATCTGTAACGCTTGCGGAAAACCATTCGAAAGAAAATTTTATTTTGAATCGAAAGAAGCTGCACTCGCTTGGGAAAATAGCGATTCTGCTAAAAATCAGATTTGCGAAGAATGTGATGAAGAGAGAAAGAATAAAAGAGCTGCAGAGCATCGCATCCAGATGACAGCTAATGGAATGGCAGAACTGGAAGGCAGCCCAAAACAGATTGCATGGGCTGAAAAAATTAGAGCAACTTTTTTTGAAAATGCAGAAGAAATGTGGCGAGGGGCAGTAGAGGCAATCGACAGAGAAGAGAGCTACGGCGAAAGCTCCGAAGGAATCAAAGCCAAACTGAAATTTTCCGAACCAGCAGAAAAATATCTCCTTACAAAAGTTTCGTCTGCCAGCTGGTGGATTGAAAACAGAATATATTTGACCGACCCCCTTGCTGTAGATGCAGAGCTTGCAAGTGTCTATCGGAGCCACAAAGAAGAAATCGAAGCAATGGAATCCCCAGAAGGCGAGCCAGTTGAAGAGACCGCTGAATCTAACGAAGAAGCTAAAATGAACAGAGCAAAAGAACTGGTTGAAAAGTACAATTTTCAGTTGAAAATGAAAGAAGAGAGCGAAACTCTTGTACCAAGTGGCAATATTTACACCGTATCCGTTAAGCAAGTGACCAAGGACGGCACGCTGGACGAAATCAAATCCCTCAAGCCAGAGATGCTGAAAATCCTGATGGATAGATACAACCAGCGGCAGCAGCAAGTATATCAGTGCTAAGACAGATTATCGCCCCGCTCAAGGGCGTGGATTTAAAACAAGGAGGAATCACTATGAAAAAAGTTATCAACGGAAAAGCATACGACACCGAAAAAGCCAAGCCGGTTGCGCACTGGAAAAATTGGGGCAGCTGGAGAGACTTCGAGCACATCGAAGAAACCCTTTACCGGAAACGCACTGGGGAATTTTTCCTTTTTGGAGAAGGTGGACCTAAAACGAAATATGCCGAGCGAGAAGGTCAAAACTGCTGGACCGATGGCTCCAAAATCATCCCTCTCAGTTGGGAAGCTGCCAGAAAATGGGCAGAAGAGCACCTTGACGCAGACAAGTACGCTGAAATTTTCGAAGTCGCAGAGGACAACGAAAAAACAATCCTTTCCGTCAGCATCCCCAGCGCAGTCGCTGAACGCGCCAGATCAGAAGCGGCTAAGGCAGGAATCTCCTTGTCTGATTACATTGCAAGCAAACTTTAATCTCCTCAAAAAAAATCAGCTGAAATTGCGCTTTGTTATCGGCAATACCTCCAAATTTGCCTCATATTTTTTGTTTATTATTGAGTTTATATAAACTCTAAAATATATTGACTTTATATAAACTCTATGCTATAATATAATCACAAGGTAAGGGAACGGAAACCTAACAAACATTAAATTTAAAGGAGAATCATTATGAGAAACGCTAACGAAATCGCAAAAGAAATCAAAGAAATGGACACTTGGGATATGGAGCTGCTTGAAGAGCTTTGTGAAGCGGCAGACATGCTCGAAGAATGGAACGCCGCAGACGGCGAAACATTTGAAAGTGTTGCTTTTAAAGCAGCTGAAAAACTTGGCGTAGAAATTCAATAAAATAAAAAATCACCCTCCCCGGATACTTCCGAGGAGGGCTTTTTTAATCCTAGATAGTCATAGATTTAGTTTTTGGTTTCTGCTTCTTCCTGCTCCTGCTGCTCTTGCATCACTGCCATTTTGTCGCGGACCGGGAGCTCTTTTAAATCCTCCATCAACTTGGTAACAGTGCCGTTGCCGCCGAGCTTGTGGTACTCATCGTACATTTTCTGCGCTGCTTCCAGCCCATGCAGGCTGATCCAGCCGCGCTCATAATAGTGATAGTATGCGTGTACCAACTCCGCCCGCAGCAGGGCGATGATTGCTTCCTTTACTGCTGTTTGCCGCACTTCTTCTTCCTGCTGTTTCTTCCAGAGGCGGCGGATCAGATACCCGCCGCCTGCTAGAACCCCGGAAAAGAGCACCTCCAGCCAATACTTTGCCAACCACTCCAGCAAATCTATCGCCTACTCTCTAAAATAATCCTGCACAGCTTTGCACACCGCCTTTTCTGCGCCCTCTGCTTTTGGCAGATGCAGGTGCAGCATCGGCACCTTGCTTGTGTAAAACCACGGGATGTCCTTAACCTCTCTGAGCGGGATTTCCTCGGCTCCCAGCAGGATTGGGTCGATGCCGATCATCTTGAGCTGGTGCTTGTAGTAGCTCTGTGCCTGTCTGCTCTCCTCGGTGTCGCGGCGGACGTTGTGTCCCAGGCGATCGCCCAGCAGCCCCTCCACTCTGGTGATTTTGACTTTGCACTGTGCGGATTCATAGACAAAAAGCACATAGTCCGGTTCCAGTTGAGACAAAGCATAGTAATCCGGGTATGCCTTTGGAGCATCCAGCTCCACGACACCCTTCATGCCCTGCGCTTTCATCTCCTCCACGATTCTCTTCGCCATTGGATTGCCGTTTACACCTACTACTGCGATTTTTTTCTTGCCCCAAAACAAATTTGCCATAAAACAATCTTCCTTTCTGTTACTCATTCACAAAATTTTTGATATGCGGATTATTTTTGATTTGCTCGCGCATCAGCTCCAGCGCCTCATCTACCCATGTACTAAATACGGCAAATGGCACCAGGTACTTGATGGGCGGAAACGCCTCGACTGCTAAATCGTAAACGTATCGCAATTTGAGCGCACCGGTGCCGCTGCCTAAGTACTGCTCTGCCTGCGTTACTGCCCAAAGCAGCCACTCTTTGACGTTTCCCCGCATCCGCAGGTAGCCGATCAAGAGCAGCAGCAAAAGGGCACCCACCGTGCAGATGATACTCATGATTTGCTCCATAACCTTACCTCCTTCCCTTCTAAATTGTATTCACAAAACCGCCAAAGCCCTTTTTCTTGAGGTCGTCGGCGGTTTTTTGTGCTTCTTCCTGTGTCGCAAATTTGCCGACACATACTTTTGTGAGGGCATCGTTTTTGAAAAAGACGAAGTACCCCATATCGCTAAGCTTGGCGTACAGGTCGGCGGCGCTTTTTGCCGATGCAAACGCTCCCACCTGTACGGTGTACAGCAGCTTTTTGTCTGCCTGTGGCTGCTCCACCGGTTTGCCTGCTGGCTTGTCCACCTGCGGTTTAATCGCAATCCCCAGATAATCCAGCACACCCCACGCATACACCCGACCAAACGCCTGCTGTTTGGCTGCTGTGTTGTAATCGCGGCTATCTGTGGCATTGTCTACAAAAAAGCCCTCGCACAGCACCGCCGGCGCTTTTACCTGCCTGCACCAGCCAAAGTAGTCGGTGCCGGAGCCGTTGAGCCTGGTTTTTACCCCGCGGGACTTCTGCCCGGATGCAACCACCCTTGCCTCAATGCACTGCGCCAGCTTGATGGACTTTGTCGCATAGCCGTTGGTCTGGTGGTAGACTTCGAAGCCATCTCCTCCACCTGCGTTGTTGTGGCACTCCACCGCCACATCCGGCGCAAAGGAGTTTGCTTCCCTGATTTCCTCAATCAGCGGGTCATCCTCGTCCTTCAGGCGGGAAATTCCCACTGTAACACCATGCCGCTCCAGCTCCGCTTTCAGTCCCAGCGCCATCTGAAGGTTGGCATCTGCCTCCTTGATGTACTTTAGGGCACCGGGGTCTTTGCCGCCATGCCCGACTCCGATAAACACTCGTTTTGTCATCATTCCATACCTTTCTGTTCGTTTGTTTTTTCTTCTTTTATCTGACCATCAAATCCTTTTTTCAGCTCCCCTGCCCTGCCGTGCTGCTTGATAAGCTGATTGAGGCAGATGGCAGCAGCCGCCAGCACATACCCCTGCCCGATGCTCACCGCCGCCAGAATCACCCACTGCATCCAGCCGATCGGCTCGCAGGCAGCCACGCTCACCAGTGCCGACAACAGCACCCCCACCAGACACAGGATGCCCGGTATCAGGGTATCATCGATGCGGATGGAGCGCTTGATGATGCTGCCCAGCGCATACAGGCAAGGCACCAGCCACACCGTTTCCGGCGATATGTACTCCTTCACCAGCACCGAGATTTCGCTTAACTCGTTCATCTTTTAAATCACCTCTTTTCATATAAAACTCCAAAGCAAAAGGGAAATTGCCCCAAAAAGAGCAACTTCCCTTCTTTTACAGTCTGCTATTTTATATGCTTTCGTCTATTGTGTCGCTGCGCTGTCATTGTTTCAATCCCAATTTCCACCGGCATTTCTGTTTCCGTGTATTCTCTCCCCAACTCTATGGGGTCGATGGCTTCGGCATACTGCACACCCTCTCGTTCGATTTGCACCCCCAAATCCGAGTAGGTGCGTATCAGCCCGTTGCCTAAATCCTCTCTTACAATCATTTTGCACCTCCTGTAATCTCCGGGTAATCCTCAATCGTTCTGATTTGCGCCGCATACACTACCCAGTTGGTAGCTGCCTTGTACTGCTCCACCAACGACTTGGGCACATAGATGTAACCTGTACCGCTGGCGATTGGCGTATTTGCAAAAGCATCTCTGACTTGCAAATACGTTATTTTCTCGGCTCGGATAATTAGCGTGTCTAGCTTGCTATCACTTATCGCTGCACCTGCAATGCTTCCTCCGCCCATCATATCAATCTTGGTGCAACTTGTCAGTTGCATCGCTCCATATTGCAGTGTTTTGCAAGCGGATAAGTCGGCGGTTTCAATTCCTGCCTGGTTCAGTCCGTAGGTTTCTATTTGTTCCACCCTTGGCACGCTGATGGATTTTAGTCTTTCGTAGCGATAGAAGGCATAGGCTCCGATTTTAGTAATATCTGGATTGCTGTAACTGGTAAGCGTGCGCTCGATAAGGGCTGTTTCCGTTTCGTTGCTGCCGCCACCACCACCCCCGGAAATATTTTTTATTGCTGCCGCCATCTGCTCCGGCTTATATTTTGCTTGCTCGCTGTTTTTACTGCGAATCGCTGCTGCAATGTCAGCGTAATGCTTGCTGTCTGTCACTACGATCGCCATTAGTAAGCCACCTCATCCCCATTTGGCAGCAGCTCGACAGCTGTTAGCAGTTTGTACCCATCCCCATCTTTGCTTACTACCGGCACTTTTCCGGCATCCTGTGCGGTTGGCACAGGCAGCCCTAAGCCATCCTTGCCCGGCTCTCCTTTTTGTCCTGGCTCTCCGGGGTCACCTTTCGGTCCAGGTATTCCCTGTTCTCCCCTCGGTCCGGGTACACCCTGCGGTCCCTGTTTTCCTTCCGGTCCGGGTGGTCCCATCGGTCCGGTTTCGCCCTGTGCCCCCTGTGGTCCTTGTGCTCCGTCCTTGCCCGGCAATCCCTGCTCTCCCTGTGGTCCCTGTTCGCCTTGCTCACCTCTCGGTCCTGCCGGACCTGTTGCTCCCTGCTCGCCCTGTATCCCTTGCGGACCCGGGTTTCCCTGCGGACCTTGCTCGCCTCTGGATGGCTTGCCGCTGTCCACATATTTTCCGGTTGCCTTATCGTAAAGCTCCCAGTTTCCATTGCTCCCGATAACAGGCGGATGAGATGCGACTTTTTGAGCGTTGTCCGCGCTCTCCCGTGCGTTTTCTGCGTGTTTTTGTGCGTTTCGCTCGGATGTGGCAGCACTCTGGGCGCTTTGCCTTGCCTCATCTACCACCGCATACATCTCTTTGAGTGCCGGCTCAAACTCAGATGCCGGCGGCGGCACCTCTCCTCCGGCTGGGTCGCGGTAAATGTGGATGGGTGTTACCCCCACAAACTTGATTACTGCATCCCCGTTTGCCCGGTACCCTTTGAGCACCAGCTTTACATCTCCGTCCAGTCCTCCGGTAAAATCCACCGATACCCGCCAACTCAGCAGCACCGATTCACCCTCTATCCGCCGGATCAGCGTCTGCGATCCCGTTTCCCCGCGCCAGTTTTTGCCATAAATCTTATACTCCAGCGTGCTCAAATCAAGGTCGCCGTGCATCTTTGGCAGCTGGATGGTGATTTCGTCCGCGTTGTTTTCGCCCTGGCGTAGCAAATTTACAATCGGCAGGCTTTCAAACTCCTTGCCTTTTACCTTTAGCTGTACACCCAAATTCTCACCTCCCAAAAGATAAGGGAGCTGCCCGAAGGTAGCCCCCTTTTTTTGATATTTGCTATGCTGCTGCCGGAGTATCTCCAATCATCTCTTTCAGCTCGGTGTACTGCTCGGTTGTGATGCGGTCGAACGCCAGAAACACATCCAGCTTGTTCTGCCACTGCTCTTTGTCGAGCTTGCCTGCTTTCTTCTGGCGGTTGATGGTGTTTTTTGTCATTGTGTAAATGTTCATACTTTTTTCTTCCTTTCTGTTTAAACAATGGGTTCCTGTGCCGCTTCCAGCATCAAAAGCCGGTATTCGGCATCAACTACGCTTTCTTCAAAGGTTGCCTTCAAAAGCTCGTGTTCTTCCTGCAACTTACGGTGATTTTCCTGTAGCTGCTCGTACTCCTCGCGCTTTACGATTCCCCCTTTCTGCTGCCGCTCTATTTTGAGGCTTTCGGCTTCCTCCACCGTCAGCAGCCCCCTGGCTACTGCCGTATCAAGGTGCTCATCGGTGGCATAGCCTCTGCGATAGCGCTCGATAATCTGTTCTTTTGTCATGGTTTTTCATCCTTTCTTGTAGTCACTTTTGTGGTGTATGGTTTTTATTTTGGAGTAATGGGCAGACTGTAAATTTGGTACCAAATGTGTTTCCAGCAGAACCTACCGGGTGGAGCGAAATGCAAAAATATACCACCTCAACCACCTTTACTGCACCAGAAGATGGATGGTTTAAATTTATCGGTGTGGCAAAATCCGGCGAAGGTGGGAGTAGTAATACATGGAGCGATTCATCTGATACATATAGAAGAGGTGGTGGTGGCGGTGGTGCCGGAGGAATCGTAGTAAGTGTGTTTGCTCTCCATCAAGGCGAAGCTGTAACATTATCTTTTGGTTTTGGTGTAAACATCGAAGCACAAGGTCAAAATGCCAATGCTCAAACCGGCTCAAATGGAAGAAATGCCTCAACCGGAGACAGTGGCGGAAGAGGCGGTTCCGGTGGAAGTGCTACCGGAGGAAATCTCTTAAATAAGCCAGGTCAAGCAGGAGATACCGGTGGATTTGCAATCGATTTAGGAGAAGGTGGCAGTGGTGGTATAAACACCTATGAGGGATATAGTACTCGAGGAGGCACAGGATTACCGTCGAATAACCGTAAGCCTACTCCCTCTTACAGTTATATTGTTGTTCTGCGCGGCAACACCAACCTTACCCAAACCCAGCTCAACGCAATGGACATTACAACCCTCATGCTGGATAACAGCCGACTTGAGCAGGAAGTCACCGGTATCATGCTAAGCCAGAGTGCCCAGTAAGATGCCGGTCTGTTCCTGCGCAAGAGCGGTAATCGCCAACGCGTTGGCGGTAATATCGCGGGCGTTTTGTACGTCCAATGGGATGTTGGTGTTACCACGCAAAACTACCACATAAGCGGCGGTGCCGGTGCCTTGGCTCATGCCGTTTCGGTCTGCACCCTGACCGCTTTTAGTTGAGTATCCTGCATAGGTATTACTTACGGATTTTCCGCCAAATACCGAAGGATTCCAGTCACCACTTGTGGGGTCGCTCTCTTTTCCGTCGTTACCAGCAATTCCGTTTTGGTTTATAAGATTCCCCCCGTTTGCCGTTCCGGCGCTTCCCCCTCTTCCGGCACTTCCGGTCCAACTGTTGTTGGCACTTGTTTTTCCACTTTGACCATCTTTCCCTTGATAAGCGTTTGCTGTTTCAAGTCCGTTGACAATAACAATATCTTTATTGATTGTGAGTGATACAGTATCCCCTTGATTTAACATAAATACGCTGGATACAATTCCTCCGCTTCCACCAGAACCTCCGCCGTAGCCCCGACGGTTTGCTGCGCTGTATCCTCCATCACCAGATTTTGCCAATCCGATGAATTTGAAATATCCATCCTCTGGCGCTGTCCACGTTTTGGATGTTCTGATTTGCTCAATCTCAGCATATCCGGTCGGCGGGTCCGGGAACACTCGAGGTACCAGATTTACGGTCTGCCCATTACTCCACGCCAAAGGAGCGACAAGAAAAACTGCCAACCTTTTGCACGATTTTATAAGCATAGGTTGTCATTTTTCTGCCCTTCTGATGACTTGTATGGAGTAATGGGCAGGTGGTGCAGCTGACACCAAATGTGATGCCGGTTTACACCTACACCGGCAATCATCAGATGCTCGATGACGGCAACGGACACTGGCGTATCAAGTTCCTTTCCTCCGGTGTGCTCGAGTGGCTGTCGGAGGATGCGCAGATTGATGTCTTTTTGGTCGGCGGGGGAGGTAGTGGCAGCGCAGGTGGAGGTGGTGGAGGATATACGCAGACCCACAAAAAACAGGTTTTAAAAAAAAATCAAAGGGTACAAATATATGTTGGTGCCGGTGGAGAAGATGGGAGTGGAGGAACATCCTATTATGGAAATTTGTATGCACAAGGTGGAACAAGTACACACTCTAATGGCATTGGAGGAGATGGAGGTTCCGGTGGAGGTGGGGGAGAAAGAGGAAGCGACCCATATAATCCTAGTGGAACTGCGGGAAGGGGTGGAAGTGATGGAGGAAACGGAGAGGACTTAAGCAGCTACTCTTATGGAGGAAGAGGGCAAGGAAGGACAACCCGTGAATTTGGAGAACCAGAAGGAGTGCTTTATTCCGGTGGTGGTGGCGGTCGAGATTTATACGGAGGTGCTCCAGGCGGAGAAGGAACCCCTGTAATAGCTGCACATGGGGCAAGTGCAGGAAATCTAAGGGGAGGCGGTCCAGGTGGCGGTTATGGAGGTGGAGGAGGTGGTTCGAGCAGTGGAAAAAGTAAAGGTGCCCAAGGCATCGTCATCATCCGAGATGCAAGATAGGAGGGAAAACCATGCGACACGCAGTGATTGACAAAAACACCGTCGTAAACATCATCGAAATCGACCCGCGCAATGCCTCTGATTTTGGCAATGCCGTTACTATCCCAGATGGGCTGGGTGCCGGTATCGGCGATACATACCGGGATGGCAGATTTTACCGCACCGACCCCGAAACCCAGCAGGAGGAGGAAATCCTCCCGTTTGATGCCGCCTCTCAGGCGCTTGCACTGGCTCACCGCAACGCTCTGGATGTCACCGGAACAATGCTGGAACTCAACCGACTGGCACAGGAGCAAACCGGGCTACTTTTGCAGTAACAGGCTTGTCTGCTCCTGCGCAAGAGCGGTAATCGCCAATGCGTTGGCGGTGATGTCTCGGGCGTTTTGTACGTCCAATGGGATGTTGGTATTGCCACGGTAGATTTTGATGCATGGTCTGCTTCCGGTATTTCCAGGGCTACCAGAGCCTCCGCTGGCTCGTCCGCTCGCATCCCCTCCGCTTCCTCCATAGCTATATTCATTTCTTCCGCCACTTCCACCGGAAGCACTCACAGAAAAATTGCTTTTTTTAGATTCATATTCCCCTGTTCCACCTTTTGCTCCCTGCACATTTCTGAGGTTGCCTCCCGAGGCTGTCCCCGCCTCTCCACCACTTCTTCCGCTTCCATTTCTACCGCTTGTTGCTACCATTCCTTCACACGTAACAGTTGAGCCAACCGTATAGGATATGGTTTCCCCTTGTTGTTTTAAAAATTTAGATTCTGCAAATCCTCCAGAACCACCACCGCCGCCGCCAGTAGCCTTGTTATATCCATCGTACCCTCCGTCTCCTATATCAGGTCCTTGGAAATTACCGTTAGCACCTCTTCCTCCGCCTCCTACGACAACAATTTTAAAGTATCCTATCTCTGGAAACGTGAAGCTCCCAGAGGAGTAATCTGTTTTAATTTCGCTCCATCCTGTTGGCTCATCTGGGATTACATGAGGCACGATGTTTACCACCTGCCCATTACTCCAAAAATATGAGCCTGCCGCATTTTTGAGGAAAACCGTTATGTACAAATTGGCACCATTCTTCTGCCCTACCTTTGTAAATTGCACGGTTTTCCCTGTCACTTTTGGGTCGATTTCGGCAGATGCAATCACCTCACCATCTGCCTCTGTGGTAGGCGTGCCGCCCTCTTTTTGGATTACCACATAGCCGGTCACAAAGCGGTTGACTGCCTCTCTGCCCTCTACCATCACAACAGGCAAATCAAAGCTGCCGGTGGTCGTTCCCTTTTCGTCCGTTGCCGCCAGATTGGTGACGGCTCCCGGCTCTTTGGCGGTGAGGGTAACGCTTGCGGTTGCTCCCTCCTGCTTGTCGTTGAGCTGTCCGGTCTGGTTTACGGTAAACACCCGGTAGTGATAAGCCTGCGTGGAAAACGGCGGCAAATCATAAAAGGTGTCGTTGCTGCCCTCATAAGCCAAATCACCATCAATGCTGGTCGCTGGCATTTCGCCGGCTTTTCGCCGCACCATGATTTTGTAGGCGTTCACATCTGCCGGGATTTTGGTTTTTACCAGTACCCTGTAACCGTACTCCGGAGCGGATGCGTCCGTTGCACTCGTCTGCGTTACCTGCTCCGGCACAATCGGCTTGAGGCTCAGGTTTGCCCTTGCCGGATTGTCGCAGGCTGTGCCCTCGGCATTTACCGTGTACACCGCCCAGTGATAATCAATGCCGTAGTTGGTGCTGGTGGTATCTCGCACGGTGGTGTCCTTGCCGGTGTATACTACGGTGCCATCGCTCATGCTCGCCGGTGCGCTGCCCTCTTTGCGTACTACCACGATGCGGTCGCGATACACGTCAACCGGCAGCTGGATGGTAAGCGTTGCGGCAAAGGCGTTTTTGTCGGTGGTGTCCTTTGCACTTACGCTTGTGGGGGCAAGCGGCTTTTGTGCCGGGATGGTGATTTCTGCGGTGGTCGCCGACATCTGATAGTTTCCGGCGGCATTGCGTGGGAAGTAAGCATAGATATACCGCACGCCTGCCCGCAGGTTGTTGGTATCATCAAATGATGTGATTTTGCCGTCTGCCACCTGTACACCGTCGGTTGGTCCCACCGGTGCTGTGTTTTCCCGTCTCACGATTCTGGTCGCATCCCAGTCTAAACTTGGGTTGGTGTGGCTGCCATGGATTTTGAGCTGGGTGTTGGTGCTCTGGTTGCTCAACTTAATGCTGCTCGGCTCAATTGGCAAAGGCAGCGGTGTACCGATGGTGCCCGGATTGCCCAGCAGGTTGGAGTAGTAGGTTTTTTCCTCTCCTGATTTGGAGCGGTACAAAGATACCTGTGCATACATACTGATGCCCGGAATCTCTCTGAGTGCGTGGAAAATGATTTTTCCCTTGCTCTGCTCCGCTACCAGTCCGATGTTTCCATCCACCATCTGAGCAATGAGGTTCGGGTCTGCCTTGATTGCCAAATCCATGTTTGCAGCCACCGTCTCAGGCGGCAGCTGTGCCGTTACATCCTGGATGTAAGTCACCCCATCCGGGTCCCTCTTCCAGCCGGTTTTGCTCAGATTTACCGTTGCCACCAGCAGCGGATTGTCCCAGTTCTCCCGGTCGTCTGCGGAGACGTGGAGGGTCATATCTTCAAAGTGACCATCGTGAGCTTTTTTGTCTTTATCGTGGTCCTTTATGTCCTGCATCGTGGCAATAATCACTGTACCGTCTACCGTTACCACGATACCATCTCGGTTGCTCACTGCCACTCGCATACCCACCTGCATATCGTTGTTGATGCCATCGGCAATGCTGATTTTCGGATAGCCCGGAGCGTTGGCGATTGCAAACAGTTCCCCTTCTCCATCAATCAAGCCGATTTCCCTTACATTCCAGCCGCCCACATCGGTTGGTATCACCGAGGTAGCTTTGATTACATTTTTGTTTGCCTGATCCAGCACCGTCTGCGCCGGTCCTCGCCACACCTCATTTACCAGTGCGGTTCTCGCCGGGTCCGGCATCGGGATTTGTCCGTTGCCATCGCCTACCACTACAAAGGCAATCTCGATTTTTTTGCCCGATTGCAGATAGGCTGCCATCTTTTCGGTGCCCTTGTTCGTTAGAATCGCAAAATACTCAAATTCTTGCGGCATTTTCCTTCCCCCTTTTTTATTTTCCGATGATGAGATAGTTGCCCGCTACTGCCATTGCTTTCGGATGTACTGTTCCGCCTGTTATCAGCTCTTTTACTCGGTATGGGTCCACAATCAACGACATTCCCACCTCTGGCAGCGCTGCCGTGTGGATGGTACCCGGCTCGATTACATCTACCGTGATACCCTGCAACCAGGAGCGCACATTTTTGTATTCCATGATGGTGTCCAGCAGCCTGCCTACCGGGTTTTCCGGCACCGGCTCCTGAGCTGCATCCACCGCCACCCGGAAGTAGTACGGTTTCCCGCCATACTCCCAGTTTTCCTGCACGGTAGTTCCTCCATGGATGATTCCCACTGCATCCTCCACCGCTGCTTTCGTGCCCAGTCGGGCATAGTTGAGTAGAGCCGAGCGGATGAGCAGTCGCTTTTTATCCAGAGACAAGTCAGCCTTGTACCCTTTAATGTCCAGAGATAAACAAAGATGGTCTGCCATCTCCTCATCCAGCTCCATCACAAAGCCGAAAACCATGCTCGCCCGCAGCGCAAGCTGGCACACCTTGCGGTATTCTTTGTCCCAAGCAGTTGCCAGGGCTTTTTCTTTCTCCCCGTGCAGGTTGGGCGGCAGTAAGTCGTAAAGGCTGATGTTTTCCAGCTTAATCATCTTCCAGCCCTCCATATCTTATCTGCACATTTCTGCGCTTAAAGATTTCTCCGGCGCTGATTATCTGTTTTTGCGGCTTTGTTACCTCGATGCGCTTTGCACCGGCTCCAATCACCAGCGCCACCAGCTTGTCCGGGTTGAGGTCCCTGCCGATGGTGCTCTCCTGCCACGCAAGATACTGCTGCACTGCTGCCTCTGCCGCTGCCTTTGTTTCGATTTCTCGGTTTGCGTCCGAGCGGTTGATGTAATAGGTGATGTCCAAGTCAAATTGCACCACCTTCGGCGCATGGATGGTCAGCTCATCGGTCAGCGGGCGCTTGTCCTCCAGATACTCTTTCAGGCGCTCGATGTAGCTTTCTTCCGGGATTTCTCCGCCTGTAAGTGTGAGGCAGATGTCCACTTTCCCGGCGCTCGGGCTGGTAACTCCCACACCCTCCACCGCCTGGGAAAACTCCCGCACCCAAAACTCATAGGAGTCCTTCGGACCGGCAACGCTGTATCCCTTGGGCGCATAAAAAATGCGGGTGCGCAGGCTCTCATCGTCCTCCACATCCGCGCCGCCCTGGGTTTTTTCCACGTTTCCCACCTGTGCCACATAGGCTACCGGGTCCACGATGATGTTGATTTTTCCTTTTGCATATCCGTTTCCGATGCTCCCCGCCTGCTGGCAGGTGATTCCCACCCGCCCGCTGGTCGCCGGTGACCGGATAATCAAATCCTCATCGGTGGCAAAAAACAGTTTTTCGCCCGGTGATACTCTCGTGCCTTTTGGGATAAAAATATCCTCCTCACGCACTGCTGATAGAGTAAATTCCGCTACCCCCACCGCTGGAGTAGCCTCCCTGCGGGTAAGCCCCCAGAAAGATGCCAACACCTCCAGATAGTTCCCTCTGCTGTATTTTGGCAGATTCATCTTTGCCCTGTCCGCAAAAAGCTGCGAAATAGCAGCCAACTCAAAAGCTATGGTGTTCAGGATGATTTTCTCCCGGCTTGCTACCGGCAACTTCTCACTTTGCCCCGTGAGCTTTTCCAGCTCGTTTTCGTAGGTATCTTCCAGCCGCCCGAGTATCGTTTCCGCCGTTTCCGGCGCAAAATCAATATCCGGCATAAAATCGTATGGATTGTTACTTTGCATTTCTCACAATCACCTCCAATTCTACTTTACCTTCCGCCGTTCTGGGATAGGTTGGCTTTACTTGCTCCAGCTGCAGTCCTGGGATGTATCGCTCGATTTTTACTGCAATTTCCGCCGCCGCAGCGTTTGCCGCCTGCCCGATCGGCATATCTAAAAAGGATAAATCAATACCAAAATCACGATCCAGCACTACCGTTCCCACCGGCGTGCCAATCAGCACCTCCACCTGCTCACGCAGATCAGGCGATAAGTTTTTGCCAGTTACAATCATCAGCGATACTCCTTTAAGCTCACATCCACATCTGCAGATAAAATTTCCCCTCGCCCTGTGACTACTCCATAGGTTTCACCGACACTCTCGATCAGATATTTCCCCATGTTTCTGCCGCCGAGAATCAAATTATCGTACTCGCCGTTGGAGCAAAATTCCCGCAGCTGCTCTGCCAGCCGGATCGGACTCACTCCCCTCCAGGCGGCAAGCCGCATCGTAAAGGATGCCCCGCCCAAATCCGGTCCCAAAAACTCCTGCTTTGGCTTTGCCCCTATTACCTCATGGGCGCTCCACCTGGCGGAGGTGTCCCGGCTCATCTCGGCAAAGGTCTGCACCTGTCCCTCTGATACTGTAAAGCTGATGCCCGCAAACATTCCAATCAATCCAATCTCCCCTTAAATGTTCTGCGCCGATACAACGCCCGAAACGCTCAAATTTCCATCAATGGAGGTTTCCCCACTGATGGAAGTCTGCCCGTTTACGCTCAGCTGTCCGGTTAAACTGATGTTGGCAGCCTCAATCTGCACCGCGTTTGCCTGTACCTGCACCTGATCCGCTGCCTTCAGGATGATTTGCTTTCCTTCCAGCTGGATTTTCTCCAACCCCTTGAGGATGATGTTTTTCTCCGTTTGGATGATGAGCTCTTTTTTTGCTCGATCATAAATCAGAATCAGGTCGCCCTTCATCGTTTTGTAAAACAAATCTTTACCCTGCATCTTGGGCAGCTCATCCTTGTTAAAACATTTTTGATAGCAGATTCCGCTGGTGTAGGGATTCCCGTAGGCATCCGGCTCAAACTCTACCTTTACCAAGTCCCCTACCTCCGGCATCTCATACTCGTTTGCCGGGAAGGTGATCCAGTTGCTCACGATGTTATCTTTTGCCGGAAACTCCACCTTGATTAAGCCCTTTGCGTAATCAATTTCTGATACTTTGCAAATCTCCACGCTATCCCTCCACTCTGTGCATCTCTAAGTCTGTGGTGTATCCGCCACTCACGGTATGGGTGCTGCCATCAATCAGGTACTTGCCGCCAAACTTTCCGAAGTCCTCCGCATCCAACTCCACGCACACACCGGATACCAGCGCCGGATTGCCCGGCAGCGAGCAGGAAAAGGTGGTTTCTCCTCGGTTGAGCTCCTTGTACTTTGCCTCGGCTACCTTTTGCGCCATCCCAAGATTATCCAGCTGATTGCTCAGCTTAAAAGTTTTGGGTGCTTTGTCCCCGCTGCCGGCGTAGGTGTAAGTCATCGTTTCGCCGTTGGTGTTGATGTACTGCACCGCTACCCCAGAGTAAGAGGTGTCCAGCAGGGTAGTTTTCCCGTCCCACGAAAGCATATCGCTCTCCCTGAGTTTGCACACCGCTCCTGCCTGCTCGAGCTTGTCCATCTCATACAGCACCAGTTTGCAGTTGTACAGCTTCATGGTGATGCCATGTTTTGCGGCAAGCTCCTGAAGGAAGTCCTGGTCGGTTTTGTCCTCCTGCGTTTGAAAGGCGATGGTGGGATTGATACCGGCATCATACTCCAGCGCCACCCCGGCACGCCCGGCGATGGTGGCTGCAATATCCTGTAAGGTTGCCTGCTCCCAAGTTTGGTTGTGCTTTACCTCCGAAAAGTCCTGATCGGATGGCTTTGCCACCCCCTTGATGCTCACCGTCAGCGGTCGCCCGGACATTCCCACATCATCCAGCAAAAAGGTACCGCAATCCAGTGTGCCGCTGTCTGCGATAATCTGCGCCGAAAAAGTGTCTCGTTTTTCCGGGAACCAGCCCTTGAGCCACTTCTTTTCCCGGTTTTGGATTTGAAAATCCACATTGTCCGCGTGCTCCTCTGCGCTGTCAGTAAAGGTGAGCGATAGGGTGTCCCCGCTCACATCTGAGCTGATGTCCACCCCGTTGAGCGATACCTTTACCTTTGTTCTCCTGCCCTTCAATCCCTTACCTCCTCCACGGTGGCACTATCGTATTTTCCTGCTCCTGTGCAGTAAATTGGGGCAGATGCAATATCACACCCGCCCCAAAAACTGCCGTATCCAGATACTCAGGGTTTGCCTGCATCAGCAGCTCCATCGCCTTTTCAGTGCCATACACCTTTTTGGCAATGCTGTCCCACATATCCCCTTGAATCGTTTGATACTGCTTCATCTGGTTCTCCTTATGCGAGCTTTGGCTTTGGTTTTATCCTCGTCCGCCGCTCATATTCTTCCTGTTCTTTTCTCCATTTTTCAAAGCGTTTTTTATCCTCTGTCATGATTCGCTCTACATCCTCCGGCTTTCCGCCGTTCACCTCGATGTGCGGATTGTAGTGATATACATTTCCGCCACCGCCGCCGTTTCCTTTTGCTCGGTCAATCAGATTTTGCAATTTGGAAAGCGGCAAGATTGCCTCATGCTCTCTGCCCTCACCTACCATTGCCAGTGTCGGACCGGTTGCAATGCCGCCTTTTGCCAACAGAGGGATAGTCGGCAGATTAAATCCAATAGTTTTTCCGCCGATTCCCGGCACCCAATCAGGTGCGGTAAAGGATAGCTTGTTCGCGCCGCCAATCAGAGTATTGATGCCCTTGATAAAAAAGTTGATAAATCCTTTAAATCCGCTACCCAGTCCGTCCCAAACATCGGAGAATAAAGAAGAAAGCCAATCTCTAAATTTCTGAAATCCTGATGCAATAGAACTTCCTAAATTTTTTAGGTCTGTCCATGCCAGCTGTAAGCCTCCAACGATTGCGGAACCAAGCATTTTAAAGAAATCAATCAAACCGCCAAGCCCTGTTTTTATCCAGCTTCCCAGTTTGGCAGCGCCAGCCTTGATTTTATCAAAGTTTTTTATCACCAAAATGCAGCCTGCTGTAAAAACACCGATTACAAGCGCAATCTGTCCAATCGGAGAGGTAAGCAGCGTTGCAATCCCTTTAAATCCTTTAAACGCCGATGCCAATCCTTTTATCTTTCCTGCAAATCCGCTGATTCCCTTAATTGTTTGAAAAATATCCGCAAATTGCTTTACCTTTCCGACAATATTATTGAATCCTTTCATCGCCTTAAAAGCTAAAAATCCGGCAACAACGCCCTTTAAAATCGGACTGATAAAGGACCAGTGGTCAATGACAAAGTTTGCAAAACTCATGGCTTTGTCCGCCAGCTTTGCTACTGCCTCCACCGCTTTGGGGATGTACCGCTCAGCAAAAGCTTTTATCGGCGGACCGGCTCGTGTAAATCCGTCTGTCAGCTTGCGTCCCAGGCTTACCGCCTTGTTTTGGATGCTCTCAAAGGTCGGGCGCAGCGGCTCCAGTTTTGCGGATATGGTGCGGATGGTATCTCCCACGCTATCCTTGATGCGCTTTGCCACATCCAGCACCTTTTTGCCGTACTTGATGCCCGTTTGCACTGTTGAGCCGATTTTTTTACCGATTTTTTCAAAGGTTCCCGATTTGGATAGACTCTGCATCTTATCGGATACCCAACCTAATCCCTCTTTGGCTGCATCAAACGCGCTGCCTTCGATAATCTCGCCGGTGCCGCTGATACCTGCCATCTGAGCCAGTCCCGTTTTCCAAACGCCGGAGATGGTGGACATCAAGCCTTTATAGCTCTTTGCCTGTATCTCCATGCCGCCCTTAAAACGGTCCTCCATCAAAGCAAAAAGGGCATCGTTGAATTTTTGCTGATCAACGATTTGCCCTTTGTTGTTTACGATGGTTTGATTTTTGTACAGCTCGGCTCCTTTGGCGGTAATCATAGCTTTCGTGATGCCAAATTCTTTTACATTTTGTTACAGGTTAAAACCTGCGCAAGTCATTTCTGCTTGCGTCTGTATGTCACCATACAGTTCGGACTATATCTTCACCCGTTCTGGGTGTCCGGTATTCCCTGTAAAGTCGCCTTTACAAGGTGGGTGTTATCTCCCTTTTCGGGATTCCCCTAGTCTCTGCACCTTCCGTCTGTTTCCAAACGGCTCGGCTCAGTGTTGTCTCTATAGATTCCGTGTCTATTGCAATATGATTTGATGGTATTATAAGATACATCAGGCATTTTCTCTTCAAAGAATTCCTTAGATTTCGATGAGTAATTTTCTTTGATAAATTGAATTTGCTCTGCTGTAAAAACAGTTTTGTGTCCCTTATACAATCCTAAACTCAAAACCTTATCCGCTACTGATGATTTTGGGCGATTTAATCTTTCTGCTAGTTCTTCGTATTCCATCTTTTTGTAGTTAGCTTTGATAAAATCAATCTCTTCCTGTGAATATCGTTTGCCTGTTTCATCTTTTTGGCAGGGGCTATATCCTTTTAGCAAGTATTGATATTTTGGGGGAACTGTTTGCCAATGATGGCTTTCTTGCTTTGCATGGCAAGCGTGGCATAAACAAATCAAGTTTTCCAGAGCGTTTGCCTTTTTGTAATCATTTTCAAAAAAGCGAAATGGAACTATATGGTGAACAATCATATTATATCCCTGTTCATCTGCACTCTTTCCGCATATTTGGCAAGTATTGTTATCTCTCTCACGCGCCAAGCTTCTTTGTTTGTACCAATTTTTTCCCCTGTATTCTTCATACCCTCCTGCCCAGAAATTGCAATTTTCCCCTGAATGGATTCCCTGTTGGCGTTCTAATTCTGCCTTGCATTTTCTCGAGCAGGTTTTTTTGCTAACTTCCGATGGATATACATAGAACTGTTTTCCGCATATCGGACAAGTTTTGTTTTCTCCTTTTTTCTTTGTGGTATTGGTTCTCCCGGTTCTCCATTGATGTTGACATTCTCGGCTGCAAAACACATTCTTTCCCCGTTTGTCTTGAGGACGCGCCTCGAAAACCTTTCCACAATTTTCGCATACATATTGCTTTAACACATCAATCCCTCCATTGATATTATACCAATTAAAAGAGATTGTTTCAAAGATTTCCACTGAATTTACCGGATTCATTTTTCCGCACATTCCTATGCGGCGAGGCTAAAAGTTAACCTCTCAAGTTCTCCCGTCTGGGCATCCGCTACCGCTTCCACCGCCTGCATGAGGTCTTTGTTCATTACGCCCGCCATGTCGCCGATCTGCGTCATCACCTTCTGCGCCTCGATGCCGTAGGACTGCAAGCGGACCGTTGCCTCTACTACTGAGTCGGTTTCAAACGGCGTTTTGTTTGCAAACTCCACCGCCCATGCCATCATTTTGGCAGCCTTCTGCTGGTCCTTCAGAACGACATTCAGGGTGCTGCGGTATCCTTCCAACCCGGATGCACTCTCCAGTGCGAATTTTCCTGTATCTTTCAGCAGCTTTGCGCTGATATAGGTGGTAGCAACTCCCGCTACTGTTTTGGTAAGGCTTTTCACGCTTTTGGAAATGGAGGAAAAGGTTTTGTCAAAGCTTCCCTGCTTTTTGGCTCCGAACAGGAAGTCAACAACAAATCTATTCTTTGCCAACCTCTGAAAGCACCTCCTCCGTGTCCGCCATCAGCTCCATCAACTCCCACACCGGCATATCTCTCCACAATCGGAGGAAATCAGCGTGCAAAATGATAGAAAGGCTGATGGCAGACTTTTTGAGCAATGACCCGCTGATACCGCTTAGTCCTCGCCGAGAAAAAAACCGCTGATGGTATATGTCAGTCGGCAAGCATCTCGTGCAAACAGATTTTTAAAAAGGTCATACGGCAGACCGGTAACCTTGGAAGCTGCCAGATAGGCAAATGTGGGGTGTCTTTCTGGAATCATCAGCATACCTTCCAGATTCTCTGTCTGCCTGCGCAAGGTACCCAAATCCTCACCGGTGAGCTCTTCCAGCCCAGATAAATCAAATTCGGTGTATTCTATGCCCTCAAAAGTCTTTTTTCTCTTCAGTTTAAAAATCAACTCTGGATTTTCCATTTTGCCTTCTCCTTTTCTTTAAATCAAATCACGAATCTTCTTGAGATAGTCCTCATCTTCCTCGCTGTAAATTCGATTGTACTTATCCAATTCCAGTACCAGCACATTATCTCTGGTAATTTTGATATAGTCCAACTCCAGCTTTACCGATGTACCGGTAGGCTCTCCCTGCTTAAAGGTTCCGATTGCATAGCTCTTGCAGGTGCCGCGTACCACTACCTTAAGCCCTTCATGGGTGTTTTCTCCTGTGGCAGGGTTATGGTTTGTCTGAGCAGCTCTCAGGGTCAATGTGTGCGACCTTTTTCGAGCAAGTCGGCTGGATTCCTCCGATACCGTCCGAAACTTGATTTCCAGCTCCAAAGAGCCAAAATACCCCGGTGTTGGGTCCTCGATTGTTCCGGCGATACCTGCGCCGGAAATCTCACTGGTGATTGCTGCCAGCTCCGGCATGGTAACTTCCGCCTCGATGCCAATCAGGCACTCGCCCTCGTTGTACACATTGTAGTCGGTCAGCTTGGTCGGGATGTTGCTTCTGTTCATCGTTTCTTTCCCTCCTTACTGCAATGCGCTTTGTAAAGCGTTGGTGTCATACTCTACTGTTGCCCAAATCTGCTCTGCCGGTGGATATGGGGAAAACAGCATCCGCACTCTCACAATACCGTTGATGAGGTCAGTCACCGGGTTGTCCTCCACATCAAATACCATTTTAGCCTCTGCCACCTGATAGCGCTGCTTCCAGGCGTTGCCCTTGATGTTCTCGCTGTCCACAATGCTCTCGATCAGGCGTTTGTTGAGCGGATTGTCCACTTTTGCAAAATAGGTGAGGATAAACTGGTTTGCCCACCAGTTGTACATCCGGCGGCAAGGGATAAAGCAATCCTTGATGTCGGTGTTGGCAGGATAGCAGGCAGTACGGTTTCCCCACATTCTCCACCCGTTCATGTTGATGGCGGTGTTGATGCCATCTTTGTTGAGCGCGTTGCCTTGCTCCATATCCAAAATCACTTCGCTGCCATCTTTCAGGCACAGTCCTGTGATTTTCAGCGCGCGGTTAGATGGGGATACATACGGGATACCATCATTGCGATAGTCGGTGTCGGCGATCAGCGCCCCGGCAATCGCAGAGAAATGATAAATTTCATCTCCCACCTTCACCATTGGATAAAAGAGCGAGCTGTTTTCGTGGGTAAAGCTGTTCTTGTTTTTCTCTGCCAGCGCCTTATCATAGCTGGTAACCGTCTCGGTATCCAAATCCACCAGGCAGTGATACCGGAATGCACCATTGAGATTGTTCGTTTTCGCGCACATCGCGTTGTAAACTTCCGGCTTGCTGCTGTATCCCGGCACGATCAGGCTGCCCGGCACGATGCCAAAGCGCGGATATACCTCCCGGATTTTCTCAATTCCGGCGATAATATCCTTTTCCTGTACCGCTGTGGTATCCAGCACATCATAGGTGGCTTTGAGTGTGGCTGTTGGTCCGGTGATTTTGCCGCCTTCGATGCGCTCAATCAGTGCTTTGCCGCTACCGGTAAAGCTGATGCTGTAATCGGTGCCCTCTTTGAGCGCCTGCTCACTCTGGGTAAGCTGCACGCTTGGCAGCAGCACACCCTCCTCCGGCAGCTCTGCTCTGCCCTCCAGCATCGATACACTCACTGTTGTTTTTTTCTGCTTATGCTTTGTCGGGTCCAGTACATTTATCATCACCAGCGGTGCCACATTGTAGGTGGCAAACGACAGCTTGATGCTCTCGCAGATGGTGTAGCTCAGATGGTTGTCGCTCATGCCCATCTTGGCTACTGCCTCCTCATAGCTATATGCTACCTGCGGTACCAGCGGATCTGCCGCGCTGCCCATGTTGATAGGTGCTAAGCCTACTACCACCTGCACAGCGGAATCCACCTGCACCGGCGCTACCACTCGTGTTTGTTTTTCCTGCACCTGAATGCCGTGGTAAAATGCCATCAAATATTCCTCCTTTACACTAAATCGTTATAGCCTCTCTGCGGGGACGGAATCAGCACATCGAACCAAACTGCACCAAAAAAGTAAGGGTAGGTGCTTTCCTCCTGCTCGGTGAGTGTGTACTCGATTGCTCCTATAATCTCTGCATATCTGCCGATGTTAGGATTTTCGGCAAAAGAAATCCGCATCACATCAACCAGGTGGCAAATATCCTGATAGCCGGTAAGCTCCGGCGCTGTATCTTTGGTGCCCAGCCCTAAAAATACGGTGATTTTGCTTTTTTCTCCATCATCTGACCCATCCCCCACGCTGATGAGGCAATGGGGAAACAGCTTGTCCGCATCCCCCTCATACTTGAGCGGCGGCAGATTTCGGATGTACACCTTCAGGTCATGGATTCCGGCAGCTTCGGTCAGGGCTTTCACTCGCTTTTTGAGTTCCAAATGCAAATCATAAATTGTCATTTCAGCCCCATCGCCCTTCTGATTTCCTTCTGCACCTGTGCCTCCAGATACTTCTGCCCCTTGCTCTGGATAGCAAAAGCAACATCCCGGCTTTTAATCATGCTCGGGATGCTCAAGCTGTACAGCTCTGCAATCTTTTCATCCTTTTTCCTGCCCGGGCGCGGATTGTTGCGGTATACTCCCAGCATTCGCTGGAAGATACCTGGGTGCCCGTTTCTCATCTGCACGACAAAAGCCTTCGACCGGTCGTAGCTTCCCACCATTTCCTTATCCGCTACCCTCTTTTTTGCCCTCGCCAGATATACCTCCGGCTTTTTGGCAGGGTCAGTGATAATTTCTTTTGGGGTTACTTTAAATCCATACAGGCGTGTTTTCTTGTTATCGCTCGATGATACAATGCCGGTAAGGTCTCGCCGGGTCGCTTTTTTGAGTTTCAGCGTTTTCTTTACCTCCGGCTGTTTGATGATGTACTTTTCCTTTGCCTCTTTTGCCACCATCTTGCTCACCTGCGTGATGGTGCTGTTGATTGCCCGTTGCAGTGCCACTGGTGCCTTTTCCTTTTGGGTAAGCATCTGCTGTTCCACGCTCTGGATGCTCGGTACCGAGATATGCAGTTTGAGTCCCAAATCGCTCATCGGTTCGCCTCCAACAAAATCCGCCAGATGATTCGTCCGCTCACCTGGGCTACCTTATAGGTTTTGCCATCAAAGGTGAGGTGTGCCCCCTCGGCTGGCTTGCCGGGAAGGTCCTGCGGTCGGACTAAAATCAACTGGCGGGCTGTATTGTATCCATCTGCATACTTGCCTTTTGCCTGCATTTCCTGCAGCAGCACATTGTCGATAATCACCGGGATTTGCCGACCGTCCAGCTCGTGGAGGTCGGCGATTTCGTCCAGATTAAAAATCACCCGGTCGGTGTCATCCCGGATCATCTGCTTAAAGATACTCATTACTGCAGGCGGATGCGGACGGTGGTGCCTGCGCTCTCTTTTTTGAGCACGCAGATTCCTGCCGGAATTTCGCTGCCGCCTTTTGTGGCTTTCATCTTTTTGGCTGCTGCATCCCAGTAAGCAATCGCGCCAAACTCGATGGCTGCACCGTTGTCTGCCGGAAATTCCCACACGCCGGTGAGTGCCAGAGTGCCCAGTTCGCCGGGCTCAATCTGGCAATCCGCTACTGCAATGCGGTTGGTTCCCAGTGCCACCACATCACCGGCTTTAATTGCGGTGCCGGTGGCATTTTTATAATCAATTCTGTCTCCGATCTGGATGTAAGTTGCCATAAATTATGCCCTCCTTATTTGCCCTGGTTGTAAGCCACGCCACGGTAATCCACCACATTGATTCCGAAATCGTGGTACATTCTCCACTCGATTCCCAAAGTATCCCAGGAAACTTTGCTTTCCAGTGTTGGGGTACGCTTGCCGTTGAGATATGTTACCTCGATGGCATCTACATCACGCGGATCAGCCACAGCGTAGTATCCCTTTGGATTTACAATATCCAGTTGTGCATCAGTGATGAGCTGGAACGCATCTTTCATCGGGTTTTTCACTCCTGCATGGGAGGCTCTGGGGTCTGCGACTGATTCCAGCAGCTGGCGGAGTGGCATTTCCAGCGCCTTTGGTGCCAGGATAAACTTCGGTGTGAGATTGAGTACATCAGTACCGTTGATTTCCTTCTGCATCGCCATTTTTACGATAAATTCATTGAGGGAATCAATGGATGGAGCGGCTGCGGTCATCAGATTGCCGTGGTCAGCGACAAACAGCGATTTGTTATCATAGATTTTGCCGTTTTTGGTGAGTGTCTGATAGCAGAGTTTGTTGATAAATCTCTGATTGGCTCTTACCTGTGCGGTAATCAATCTGGCTACAGTGCCCAAATCATCGTTGATGATGGTCTGGCGGCTAAAGCCGAACTTTTTGCCGTAGGTTTTGAGCCCGGTGTCTACACCCTCATCCATGCCGGATACGGTTTTAAATTCGCCGTTTTCCGGGATTTCCTGCATTTCGCCGTTGGCTGCCAGACGGTAGCGTTTTGTCTTTTTGAAATCCGAGTTGGAGCCCACACTGGTCCAGTGCTGGTAGGTGGTAGGTGCTGTGTTGTACGCTCTTGCGATAGTTGCACCCATGGTGGAGTTTACGATGGAGATAAAAGCATTGCTGTCAGCAAACTGTCCGCGCTCCTGCTGTGCCATATCTCTCCAAAGCTCATCCGGCGATTTTCTGTGTGCATCCTTTACGCCGCTTCTCATAGCACAATCTGCCATCAGCTGATGCAGGCTCATGCCGCGGAAGTCCTCTGCACCTTCGGCTGGCTTTTCCACGATTTCGCCCATTCTCATCAGCAGTCCATCTCTGGCGGCATCACGATAACGGTCCTCTTCATCTGCCGCCACCTGTACGCGGGAACTGAGCGGCTGGCTTTCCCTCTCGAGCTTATCCAGGATAGCAGCTCTTACCTGGTCGATGGAGGTGCCGCCTTTGATGTACTCATCCGGTTCCACCTGGAATCTGCTGCAAATTGCATAGATTTCCGAGCATCTCTCGCGCTCGATTTCTGCTGCGCTTCTGGTTGGAGCTGCCGGTGTTGCCGGTGCAGGTGCGGTTGGCGTTGTTCCTCTCTGCGCCCCAGTGCCTTCTGGTGTTACGGTTGGTGTGGTTGGTGTGGTTTCATTTCCCATACTTTTTCCCTCTCCTTCTGGATTTTGATTTCTTCCGGCTCCAACGTCTCCGTCTGCCGGGACTGGCTCAAAGGATATTTCCAAAGGCTCCCATCGTACTGCTACATAGCAGGGTCCGGTAAATCGTCCATTACTGGATGTCTTTCCAGTCCTCACTTCTTCGTAAGCATTTACGATATATCCAACGGAAATTCCCTTTAAGCTTCCACTTTTGACTTTTTGGTAGATTAAGTCGCTCTTTTCGTCCTCATCGAAAACAACGACCGCCTTCCCTCGCTTGGTTTCCCCATCGATGGAAATGCTTTTGATTTTTGCAATCGGCAGGCTGCCGTATACCGGGTCCTTACCATGGTGGAAAAGAACCGAGCCCACGTTTTCCAGCCGGCTTAAATCTACGCATCCCTCATCGTGGCACAGGATTTCCGGTCCAAACCAGCGGTCTACCGAATTTTCGGAGGAAAACGAAAGTTCGATTTCCCTTTCCTCTTCCGAAACAGCCCTGATTTGCATCGGCATGGTGCGAAAGCTATTCTCCTTGATGGGTGGTTTCTTTGCTGTAGACATTCTGCATCACTTCCAATCCTAACTCTTTCATCAGTTTTTCTTCCCTCGCTCGCTGCGCCAAGATTTCCCGCCAATCCTTGCCCTGCTCAGCCGCTACCTCTTCCAGTGTTGTCTGATAGGTTGCCATCGCGATCCGGTTGGCGTTTGCCTCCTTGGCTGGATCAATCCAGCTCATACCCTTGGCAATCCACTGGCATTCGGTGTACTTTTCTGGCGCACTGAAATAATCCGGGATGCTTAAGCCTCCTGCCATCACACAGCTATCCAGCCACCAGCGATAGACCTTGCGGCACAGGTGCTCCGATAGATAGTGCTGCCACTCCTTGTATGTCTCCCGATCCTCAATGAGATTCTGCCGGGCAGATGAGTAGTTGGACTGCGACATATCGCGGGATACCGCCTCGTAGCTCAATCCCATCGCCGAGGATACCGCCCGCAACAGGATAGATACCATATCCTTTGCGTTGGATGCCTGCCCGGATGGATTTACTACCTGGATTTCGTCACCGGCATCCAGCTCCATAATCATACCGGGGGACAGCTTGCGCTTTTTGGCTCCGGTTTCCTTGTCCACCTTCTGGTTTCTGCCCAGTCCCAGGGCTGCATTTACCTTTTTCACAAAAACGGCAAGGCAGGCAAGCATCCGTTCTTTTACCGATACAGCATTGAGAAACTGGTTGAGGTCCCGCAGGCGGGAAAGGACATTTGCAAAGCTGGACACCTCCCTCACCTGAGAGGTGCGCTTGATACGATTGAGGTAAATTACCCGGTCGGCTGGAATCCTCACAATTTTTCCCGTTTCTCCGTACACATCGTATACGGTAAAATGGTATGCCACCGGGCGATTGCTGGCATCGATTTCAATGCCGCCCACCACCTGATTTTTCCCATGGAACAAAATGCCGGAGTTGAGTTCGTCCACCTCTTTGATTTGCAGTTGCAGCGGAAAGTTTTTGTTTCCGGTGTAGGTAGCTACCAGCAGCAGCCCTCCATCCACCATCATCCGGCGCACCGCCATCTTGAGTATTTCGCAAAAGCACAGTCTCCCGGTAACATCGCAGTTTTCTGCGTGGCACCATCTTTCCCAAAGATTTTCAATTTTCTGTTCCAGATCGGTATCTTCCAGTTTGCAATCCAGGCGGATGCCCGAACCCACAACATTGCGCTCCATGGCAAGGATGGCAGCCTCTACATAATCGGCATTGCGCTCCAAATCCCGAGCGCGGTGGCGGATGGTGTCACGGGACATTACATTGATGTCCTCGGCTCTGCCATCTACCGGTGTCCAGTTTTCCCCACCTCGGGCAAAGCTGCCGGAATCATATCCGCTACGCTTTGAAAATCGCATCTTGAGGTTTTGCCATACACCCATAGCCGCTACCCCCTGTCCACGAAGGAAACCACCGAGAGATTTTCTCCGTTTTCCTGCCGGATTTGGCTTTCCAGCATTTGCAGACGTTTGTACAGTGTGGCAAGGTTTGCCTTTGTAACGCTTTGCCCATCGATATTGTAACTCTGGGCTCCGCACTCGATTGCCTCCACTGCTGCCAGCAGCTTATCATATCTTGCTTTTAACTCGCTCAATCCCAATCATCCTCCCAATCGTCATTGTCCCAGCTATCCTCTCCCCAGCTGTCCTCCTCCGGTTCCGGCTGAAACTCCGGTTCCGGCTGCTCTACCGGTTCTTCCAGCAGCGCAAAAGCTCCCATCAGGTCGGCAGCGCAGGAAGCGTACACCTCACAGTCCAGATAGTGGTTCTGGGCATCGCTGGTTTTCTTCTGCCACACCCAGCTCTCTACTCCATTTTTGCGCTCAAACACTTTATGCTCGCTGGTTACCTGCTCGCAGTACTCCTGATCCACGCCATCAAACACCTGGAAGCTGCCGTCCACCGCGTTGATTTTGGCGTAGAGCATTGATTTGTAATAGCTGCCATCACACATGATTAAGCTGAGTCCCTTGGCTACACTGTCCTCTTTTTGGATTTCGCTCCGGCGGAATCTTGCCGGAATCGGACGGGATGAGCCCTTTACCGGCACCGTCAACGGGAAGTGCAGATAACAAAAATCATATACAAGGTCGGTCTGGTCGCCTGAGTCAATCAGTGCCAAATCAATGTACCAATCCTGTCCCTTTTCGTTGTAATAGGTTTGATTGATAATATCCCACAAAGTGTTAAAATCAGTCCCTTTGATGCAGCCATGGTCTAGGTGATAGATTTTCTTTCCTTGTCCCCAGGCATCCACCGCATAATACAGGCAGTTTTGCTGTACATCCACCCCGCAGGTTATCATCTGTGCCCAGTCCGGCACGATACCACGGGTTAGCACCCCACGGTTATCCAGCACCTTTTGTGCTCCGGCGGTGCTGCCTACATCCTCCCACGGTTCCCCCAGCCAGGAGTTTACAAAGTTCTGCATTTTCTCCTGATCGCCTTGAGCATCCAGCCATTTATAAGCCACATCCGATAGTGAGAGCCAAGGGGAGTAAATTGCGTTGATTGCAAATCCTGTTTTCTTCCGGCTGGGTCTTACCCCCTCCGGCTCTTCCTCGCTCATCCATTTCCCCTGCCGGAGCATCTTTTGCTTATCTGCATCGGTGATATGTCCCTGGCAATATGGGCACTCATAGTAGGCGGTTTCCGCCCGCTGGGTTTTGGTGCCCTCTTTGGCAAATTTTATCTGGTGGAATCTCAATCTCTGATATTTCCCGCAGTGTGGGCATGGCAGATAATAAAACAGTTTCCGGGTGCAGCTCTCCCACTCTTTCCAGATCGAGCCGGTTTTCAGGGTCGGTGTGGAGGTGATAAAGATTTTTTTGTTGTAGGAAAAGGTGTTGGTACGCTCCTTTGCCAGAGAGATAGGATCTGCCTCTCGTCCACCTCCAGATCGCGGTGGATATTTGTCCACCTCATCCATCAGCACAAATCGCACCGGTTTGGATGCCAGGGATGCCGCCGAGTTTGCACCAGTCAATGGCAAGTACATATCGTCAAATTGCAATGCCAGCAGCTTACTGTCCGCTTCCCGGAATCGAGCCGCCAGCGGACGGGTTGCCCGAAGCATCGGCTGAATCCTGTTTTTGGAAATATCCTCTGCCAGCACCTCTGATGGATATACCACCAGCGTGGATGCCGGGTCCTGGTCGATGATATAGCCAATGATGTTGAGGATTGCTTCTGTTCCTCCCACCTGGGTGGACTTGATAAAAACAATCTCCTCGATACGGTCATCGGAAAAAGCGTCCATGATTCCCTTGAGGTATGGGGTCTTTTCGGTTTTCCATCGTCCAGGTTGATTGGATGTTCCCGATGGTATGATTCTGTTCTGGTCCGCCCACTGGCTAACTGTCAGCTTCTCCGGCGGCTTCAGCGTCATCATACTCTCCAGCATCCATTTCGGATAGTTTACCCTGCGACCATTCCGCGAGTGCATCATGCACCACCTCCCTTACCTCATGTTCGATACTCTTTGCGGTATCCATATCCACTGATGCCGATGCCAGGATACCGATTTTGCGCGGCAACAACAGCATCGCCTGCTTGAGGGCAACAAAAAAGGCGGTCAGCTCCTCCGCTACCACCTTTTTCTCAATGTAGTCTCCGCGTTTGATTCCATTTTCCAGTTCGCGGTTTTCCGTCTGGGCTTTTTTAAGCTGAGATTCCCAGTAGGTTTTCTGGTCCTTGAGCGACATATTTTCCAAGTCTGCATCTGCTCCGGTGCCATCAATCCGCCAGGCAATCACATCCTGCAAAGCCCACCAACCGCGATCCGCTTTCGGGCATCCGTCCTTCGCCCAGGATGCGAGCGTTTTCTGTGTTACCCCAAAAAGCTCCGCTAAAAGTGCTGTTTGGATACAGGTCTTTCCATTGATTTTTTTCACTCTAAAATTGTTACCCAAACAACCACCTCCAAGGTAACAAATTTTCGCCCTAAATTCTTACCGTTTCGTTTCTTCTGTACTTCTTAATATACGTATTTCTTCTATTTTCTGCGAATTCTTACCTTCTTACCCTAGTTTTTTTACCCTATCCAGAGGCATTTTCCGCGCTACTTTCGCACCCGCACGCCCGGTGGGTCCAGGAAGTACCTATTTTTTCTGCGCAAGCTCGCTCTCAATACGCTTCCAGGCTGTGTCGAAGTGCTTTGCATCCATCTCAAAGCCGATGAAATCACGGTTGCTGCGGATACAGGCTACTGCGGTTGTGCCACTGCCCATGCAGTTATCAAGCACAAGCGCTCCCTCGTTGGTGTAGGTGCGAATCAGATACTCGAACAGGGCTGTTGGCTTCTGCGTTGGGTGCAATCCTCTTTCGCATTTTACGGGCAGCAGGTTGCGGGGATAGTTTCTATACTCGGTTACAAAATCGGATTCCAGTCCGTGACTGTAGACTTCCCCACACTTCTTGCTGCCTTTATGGTGAACCGGCTTGTCCAGCCGAATCAGCCCTTGTGGATTGTAGATTGGTGGCTTTTTGTAAAAAACCACTATATCCTCGATGCATCGCATCGGCTGCTTCTTGGCGTTGGCAAAGCCTGTTGGACAGTTTTTATGCCAATACCAGCAGTAGCGGAACAACTTGCGATTGCTCTGGATGAGCGCCGTTGTGAATGGCTGGATTGCTGTAAGTACGATTGCTCCATCATCCTTGATGATGCGCTCATACTGCTCCCATAGCTTATCAAACGGCAGCACACTGTCCCAGCGACAGTCGGTGACTCCATACGGTAAATCGCATAAAATCATATCGATTGATTTATCTGCTATTCCCTCCATTCCTGCAAGGCAGTCTGTGTTGTAAATTTTGTTTTTTTCCAGCATTTATTTTTCAACCTTTCTCGGGGCTAAAGGTGGAAAACGGCATAAAAAAAGCCGGCATTCATCATCTGAATCCGGCTGAAATCATTGAATTTTTCGCATAAATAAGCCATTTTTTTCAAAAAAAGTATTGACAATCACGTAAGTACGTGGTATAATAGAAACATGGAAAGGGGGTGAGAAAATTGAGCAAACAAAAAAGCAAGAAGATGTCCAAAAAGGAAATCTGGGAGCTTGTAATCGAAACTGTGATTGCACTAGCCGTTTTGATTGAAGCGCTCAA